>Ga0255039_10000612_pt1 | contig 11608 bp, 10 predicted proteins | sample BC1_12_1_MG_FD_181713 | JGI IMG/M metagenome (GOLD analysis project Ga0255039, IMG submission 181713) | Seawater microbial communities from Strait of Georgia, British Columbia, Canada - BC1_12_1 | ecosystem: Environmental > Aquatic > Marine > Strait | place: Canada: British Columbia | collected... | reverse complement strand
CATCGTGTTTTTCGCCACGATCGCGAAACGTCGCATCAAACACATTTACGTCGCGAACTGGTTCTACGGTGCTTTCATTATCACCATTGCTATCCTGCACATATTCAATAATCTCTCGATACCGGTTTCACTGACGAAGTCCTACTCTCTATATAGCGGTATCGTCGACGGCATGATGCAATGGTGGTACGGCCATAACGCTGTTGGCTTCTTCCTGACAGCGGGCTTCCTCGGCATGATGTATTACTTCGTGCCGAAACAGGCTGGCCGTCCGGTGTATTCCTATCGCTTGTCGGTCGTACATTTCTGGTCATTGATCGCTATTTACATGTGGGCTGGCCCGCATCACCTGCACTACACATCACTGCCGGACTGGGCACAGACGCTGGGCATGGTGTTCTCGATCATCCTGCTGGCACCGTCCTGGGGCGGCATGATCAACGGCATTATGACTCTGTCCGGTGCCTGGCATAAGCTGCGCAGTGACCCGATCCTGAAGTTTATGATCGTCTCGCTTTCGTTCTACGGTATGTCCACGTTTGAAGGCCCGATGATGTCGATCAAGACAGTCAACGCGCTGTCGCACTACACGGACTGGACTATTGGCCATGTGCACTCTGGTGCATTGGGCTGGGTCGCCATGATGACCATCGGTACGATCTATAGCCTGTTGCCACGCCTCTATGACAAGGAACGCATGTACAGCACCAAGCTCATAGACGTGCATTTCTGGACCTCAACAATCGGCGTGGTTCTATACGCGGTTGCTCTTTGGGTGGCTGGAATCACACAGGGTCTGATGTGGCGCGCAGTCAATGCAGACGGCACCCTGACCTATTCGTTCGTGGAATCGCTGAAAGCGACTTACCCGTATTATGGATTACGACTCGTGGGCGGCCTGCTGTTTTTCAGCGGCATGCTAATCATGGCTTATAACGTCTGGAAGACGGTAAGCGACAAGAAACCGGTACCCGTTGCGGTACTGGATCCGGCGTAAAGGGAGAGTAACGCTATGCGCCACGAAACAATTGAAAAACGCCTCAACGTCATGATGGTCCTGATCGTCGTTGCGATCAGCATCGGTGGACTTGTTGAGATCGTCCCATTGATGTTCAGTGCCGACGCGACAGAGCCTGATGAGAACATCGTGCCTTACTCTGCGCTCAGACTTGCGGGCCGGGATGTCTATGTCAGCGAAGGTTGCTACAACTGTCATTCACAAATGATTCGGCCTTTCCGCAGCGAGACAGAGCGCTACGGTCCGTACACGACCGCCGGCGAAACTGTCTACGACCGGCCGTTTCAGTTTGGCTCCAAGCGAACCGGACCGGACCTCGCCCGTGTTGGCGGACGTTACAGCGATGCCTGGCAGCGACTGCATCTGACGGACCCGCGTGCCCTGGTGCCGGAGTCCAATATGCCTGCGTACACATGGCTTGCCGACAATATGGTCGATCCGGAACTGATCACTACCAAGATGCGTGCACTGAAATTCCTTGGCCACCCGTACAGCGATGAAGAAATCGCAGCTGCGGCTGCAGCGGTTGAAGGCAAAACCGAAATGGACGCACTTATCGCCTATTTACAAGAGCTCGGCACCAACCGCAGGAATAGCAGGTAGGACTCGATGGATATTAATCTGCTACGCGGCATTCTCACGGCGGTGATCTTGTTTGCCTTTGTTGGCATCTGGGTCTGGGCCTGGAGCAGTCGCCGCAAATCGGACTTTGAAGCTTCTGCGGCGCTGCCGTTGGAAGAAGACACTTACATAAATAATGAGCGGGAGAACATCTGATGCCTGCATTTTGGCACTGGTTCATTACGGTTGGTACGGTTCTATTCACCATCTGGTGCATTTGGTTGATCAGTTGGTCGGCAAAGCAGGGCCCACAAAACATCGCCGATGACGATGTTGTTGGCCACAAGTGGGACGGTGATCTGGAAGAATGGAATAAACCGGCACCGCGCTGGTGGCTGTATTTCTATTTTGGAACCATCGTCTGGGCGGTTGGTTATTTGGTCCTGTACCCCGGGCTCGGTAACTGGGATGGTCTGTTGGGCTGGTCACAACAGGGCCAGTATGAAGAAGAAATGCAGGCTGCAACTGATCGCTACGAACCCATTTACGATCGCTACGCGGCGATGGGTTTCGATGAACTCAAGCAAGAGCCTGATGCCATAAAACTCGGCGCAAGCTTGTATGCCAGCTACTGCACGACCTGCCACGGCTCTGATGCGCGCGGCGCAGCCGGCTACCCGAATCTCGCCGATAATGACTGGCTTTGGGGCGGTACGGAAGCGGCGATCACAACCACTATTCGTCAGGGACGTATGGGCGTAATGCCGGTATTGGCACCGGCGTTAGGTGGTGATGCTGGCGTCAACAATATGGTGGCCTACGTTAAAAGTCTCAGCGGGCTGGCTGAAGCTGATGCCGCTGCTATGAGCGCTCAGCCAATGTTTGTCGCTTTGTGCAGCGCCTGCCATAACGCTGACGGTACGGGTAATCCAGTGTTCGGTGCTCCTAATCTGACTGACGACATCTGGTTACACGGCTCCAGCGACACAGCAGTTCACACAACGATTACTAATGGACGCAATAGCGTTATGCCGGCTCACGGTGATTTGCTCGGCGAGAACCGCAGCAAGATTCTCGCGGCTTATGTCTCCAGCCTGTCGCAACAATAGTGGTTGGTGAGGAATACAGAGGCACGAAACAATGGAGCCGCAACAAACAAGCGGTTTTCACTGTGCTCTGGATATCTTTCCTCTGCGCTGCTGTTGGCACCATGGTCTTCTTTGCGCTGTTTGATCCCGCCGACATTGGCGGTGCGTTCGATGAAGACCTGACGCTCGATCGTGACGCCGGATACGCCGCCGGGTTCTTCTTCTTCTGGATATTCTCACTCGCCTGTTCCGCCATTACGGCTTTTCTCGTTCGTACTGCGCCGAAACGGGACGCCGCTCACCGCGACAGCCCGGACTAGCGGGATCAGATCATGACCGACCCGCAATCCGCCTCCATGTATGAGAGCGCGAAGAAAATCTACCCCCGTGAAATGGGTGGCCGATTTGCTGACTTAAGCAAGCTCGCGACTGTCACGCTGTTAGGGCTGTTCTACATAGTGCCCTGGCTAACGTGGGACGATCGCCAGGCAATTCTGTTTGACCTGCCGGCGCGTAAATTTTACCTGATTGGCCTGACACTTTGGCCACAGGACTTTCCGTTCCTCGCATTGTTGCTGATCATCGCAGCACTTTCGTTGTTCTTTTTCACCGCTCTCGCTGGCCGCCTCTGGTGTGGCTTTGCCTGCCCGCAAACCGTCTGGACCGAAGCGTTCATCTGGATGGAGCAACTCACCGAAGGCACGCGCTCGCAGCGCATGAAACTCGACAAGGCACCCTGGTCCTGGAACAAGTTACGCCGCAAGGGATCGAAACAGTTTCTCTGGGTGACCTTCTCGCTTTGGACCGGTCTTACGTTCGTCGGGTTTTTCACGCCGATCCGTGAGTTGGGCGTTGAGTTCGTGACGTTTTCTGTGGGCGGCTGGACCTGGTTTTGGGCCGTGTTCTATGGCTTTGCCACCTACGGCAATGCTGGCTACATGCGTGAGCAGGTCTGCAAGTACATGTGTCCCTATGCGCGCTTCCAAAGTGCGATGTTTGATAACGACACCCTGATCATTTCCTACGACGAAAAACGCGGCGATCCTCGCGGCCGTCGCAAGCGTTCAGTCGATCCCAAAGAGGCCGGCCTGGGGGATTGCATCGACTGCACATTGTGCGTTCAGGTCTGTCCCACTGGCATCGATATCCGTGACGGCCTACAGTACGAATGCATTGCGTGCGCTGCCTGCATTGATGCCTGCGACTCCGTTATGGACAAGATGAATTACCCGCGCGGGCTTGTTCGATATACGACTGAGCATGTGATGCAAAATGAACAGACACATGTAATGCGCCCACGCATGCTTGTCTATGGCGCGTTGCTCATGGTGCTGGTCGGCTCGCTGGTTACTTCAATGGCGCTCCGAACACCTATCATTCTGGATGTAATCAGAGACAGGAACAGTCTGTACCGGGAATTGCCTGGCGACATGGTTGAAAACATCTACACGATCAAGCTCATCAATCAGAGCAACCATGCCCGCGAATTCAGATTGACCGTTGCGGGCGTCGAAGGCATTCATCTGGACGGCATTGGCGATAAAATCCTGGTTGATGGTGGCGGTGTCCTGTCTGTTCCGTTGCGAGCACGTGCTCACCGCGACGTTTCTTTCGGCATCAGGAAGATAGATTTTATAGCCGAGGCGCTCGATGACTCGGGTGATAAACGCGTTGAGGATAGCCGTTTCCTCGGGCCAACTCCCTGACACTCATTATGGAACGAGAAGACACAGATCCCTGGTACCGGCAGTTTTGGCCTTGGTTCATCATCGCACTGCCAACATTTGCCGTCATTGCCGGCTTGTATACTCTCTGCTTAGCCATGCAAAGCCAGGACTCGCTGGTAGTCCGGTCAGACGACGGTGTGAATGTTGTTACCGAACAGAATCGAGCTGCTGAGCAGGAGGCTGTTCGTCTTGGGCTTGTTGCCAGGGTCGATATCCATCTCGAAACCGGTGCAGTCGTCGCGACCCTGTCATCGTTTCCGGGTGTTGATCTGCCAGCTTCGCTGCAACTGCAAATGCGTCATCCGACAATGGTGTCACGCGATTCACGAATCGATCTGATTCGCGCCATGCCAAACAGCGAAGGCGAACCCACATGGGCCGGTCATTTTATTAAGCCGCTGACCGGTCGTTACTACGTCACTTTATCGTCAGGCAGGGTTTGGCGTTTATCGGACGAATGGTCCGGGCAGTCACAATTCAGACTCGAGCCGGCCGGTCAGCCGGGCAATGGCCAGCACTGACACCTGCTTTCACTGCGCGCTGCCCAATCCTCGTGGCTGTGATCTAACAGTCGAAATTGGGGGCCGGGAGCGACCGGTCTGTTGCCCCGGATGCAAAGCCGTTGCCGAACTCATCCGCGACTCCGGCATGAGCAACTACTACACGATGCGTGATGCACCCTCTCCCGGCGTCGGCAAACCACCAGACGATATCGCGGAGTGGCAGGTGTTCAACAGCGACGAGATGCTGCAGGCGTTTGCAGATGTGAACCCGATTACGGCAGAGGCGACAATTTACGCCGGCGGCATGTACTGCTCAGCCTGTAGTTGGCTCATCGAGACATCTCTCAGCGAGATCCCCGGCGTAAGCTCCGTCGACGTCAATCCGATTACGCATCGACTTCGCATTCGGTGGCTCCACGAAAACCTGGGACTGGGTGACCTGCTGGCGAGGCTATCGGGTTTGGGCTATCAGCCACAGCCACTCGCGCCTGACGATTCATCGCGACCGGAAATTGCGGAACAACGCATGGCGCTCAAGCGTCTGCTGGTTGCCTCGTTAGGGATGATGCAGGTCATGATGTTCGCAGTCGGGCTGTACGCGGGTGATTTCCAGGGCATCGATGCTGATATGCAGCGCTTCTTGCGGCTGGTCAGTTTTTTCGTGGCAACACCCGTTGTCTTTTACGCGGCAAAGCCGTTTTTTGTGAGCGCCTTGCGCGGCGTTGTCGCTCGCAAGCCCGGCATGGACTTACCGGTTTCAATAGCCATCGGCGCGGCGTATGCCGCTTCGGTGTACGCGACCTTCACGAACGGGCCTGCTGTCTGGTTCGACTCAGTCGCTATGTTCGTATTTTTCCTGACACTCGGTCGCTATCTCGAGATGCGCGCGCGACATCGCTCTATCGATCGCGGCGTGGCCCTGTCACAACTGGTACCCAATACCGCGACCCGCATTCTTGATGGCGAACGATCTGTAGTACCCGTTGCACAGCTCGCAACAGACGACGTGGTGTTGATACGTGCTGGTGAGTCGATACCGGCGGACGGCATCATTGTTTCGGGCACAACGTCGGTTGACGAAGCATTGCTGACGGGTGAGGCAAAACCACGGCCACGAACTCCGGGTGACCGGTTGGCGGCAGGCAGCGTGAATCTCGATGCCATCGTCGAAATGCGCGTCGTCAGTACCGGCAATGACACCACCCTCGGCGCTATCAGCCGCATGAGTGAACGGGCGCGGTTCACGCGACCACAGTTTGTGAATGTTGCGGATCGAATTGCCAGCTATGTTGTCGTGGCTCTGCTCTTCATAGCAACAGCAGTTGCTCTGTACTGGTACTTGGTAGCACCAGAGCGGGCATTCGTAATCACACTGTCAGTGCTGGTGGTGACATGCCCCTGTGCATTGGCACTGGCCACTCCCGCTGCGTTCGCTGCGGCGGGTAGTCGACTTTCAGAATTGAAACTACTCGTGACTAACGGCAATGCCATAGAGGTACTGGCGGAGGCGACGCAGGTCGTATTCGACAAGACCGGCACGCTGACTCTCGGCAAGCCCGAAGTTCAGTCTGTACAGATACTCCACGATGATTACGACGAAGCAGAGTGCCTGCAGATCGCCGCTGCCCTTGAGCAGGCGTCAACACATCCGATAGCGCGTGCCTTCAGGAGCGATGGCCCCCTGCCCGTTGTGAGCGACGCCGAGAACCACGTAGCGCAGGGTGCGAGTGGCACCATTGGCACGTCACAATGGCGTATTGGGAATGCGCTTTTCGCCCTCGATGAGCCTGTTTCAGACGAAGACTCATCGACCGTCATCTACCTGGGAATCGATGGCCGCAAGGTGGCACGGTTTGAAATCACCGACGCACTCAGACCCGACGCGAGCGAAACGCTCAATACTCTTAGATCGATGGGGATTAAGTTATCGCTGGTTAGCGGCGATAACGCGGGCGCAGTTCGGGAGCTTGCCCGATCACTGAACATTGATGATGCCCACAGCGACTGCACACCCGCAGACAAGCTCAGGATTATTGAAGCACTGCAAGCAGGTGGCGAGCGCGTCGTCATGGTTGGCGACGGCATTAACGATGCACCGGTCCTCGCAGGCGCGGATACGTCCATCGCTCCCGGGCATGGCGCACTGCTTGCCCAGACCAGTGCCGATGTGATCATGATCGGCGAATCTTTGCAGCCTGTCACGACCGCGCTGAAGCTATCCCGGGCGACGTTGCGTATCGTCCGACAGAATCTCACCTGGGCGGTCGTATACAATGTAACAGCGTTACCACTTGCCATGGCTGGAATGGTCCCGCCCTGGCTTGCCGCCATCGGCATGAGCGCGAGCTCCCTCGTTGTCGTGCTGAATGCATTGCGTCTGAACCGGTATAGCTGATGTCCATACTCTATGTACTCATTCCACTTGCGCTGCTGATACTCGGCGCCGCTGTATGGGCGTTCTTTTGGGCAGTGGGTAACGGGCAGTTCGACGACCTGGACACACCTGCTGTACGAATTCTCATGGACGATGACAAGGCCCCAAAAAAAGATAACGACGAATGACAGATCTGCTCCCTGTTCTTGCGGCGGCATTTGCAACCGGATTGCTGGGAAGCGCCCACTGCCTCGGCATGTGTGGAGGAATTTCCGGCTTGTTTGCGGCCGGTGCGACGGTTGCGTCAATCAAGACCCAACTGCCATTGGCGATTGCCTACAACCTGGGACGGATTCTGAGTTACGCTTTTCTCGGCGTCGTAGTCGCGATAATCGGCAGCACCACGGTCAGTGCAATCCCGAGCTTGGCGGGGCCCGTGCGGCTCGCAAGTGGTGCGTTGATCATACTGGTCGGACTGCAGGTCGCGTTCGGCTGGCGCTTGCTCGCAGCGGTCGAAAAAGGCGGCGCGAAAATCTGGAACCACCTCGTTCCACACGCGAGAGGACTGATACCAGCGACCAGCATAAGCAGAGCCACGGGACTGGGCCTTATTTGGGGATGGCTACCCTGTGGTCTGGTTTACAGCGCACTGCTACTGGCCGCAACGACAGCGAAACCTGTAGGCGGAGGACTTGTGATGATCGCCTTTGGGCTCGGCACCATGCCGGCGATGGTCTTGACCGGACTCAGCGTGTCGAAGCTGTCGTCTTTCATGAGCCGCAACCGACTTGGCGCCGGCCTGTTGATAATTGTGTTGGGGCTGGCGACGCTGGCAATGCCAGTCATCGGTTTAAGCGGAATGTCGGGGGGCAACGGGCACGCACATCATTCAGCGTCCCTCTGAAAGTCAGGTTATCGACACAGCTATAGTCTCAATGCGGTCAAATTCTGTACTATCGAATACTCCAGTCAATACTGACCATTACAACGATAAGAACCATGCGAAAAATACTGGCAACATTCTGGCTGATCGGCCTGTTCATGCTGAGCGCCTGCGACTCGGGACCACATGAACTCCGCTTTGTCACTCCGGCGTTATCCATCGACCGGGAGATTGTCGAGGATATGGCGGCGTTATTCGACGGCGAATCGTCAGTTCACATCGCATTGACTGATTCGCCGCTGGCCGGAGAAGCCGCGCTCGCGGCGATTGCGTCCGGTGATGCCGATATCGCGCTGGTTTCGAACAATCTACCGTTTCGAAACGACATCGCCACGATCATGCCGCTGTACCCGACAGTACTCCACATCGCACAGCGTGGGCGGAATACCGCATTAGCAGGAGCCGAGATGTTGCGCGATGCGACGGTTTTCGCCGGAACCGAGGGATCGGCATCGCGCCTGACATTCGAACGAATCGTCAAACGTATTGGACTCAAGGCGGGCGACTACCGCTACGTCTCCGACCTTGAGGACGGGTCCTCGGGGCTTGCAGTTGAGCCCGATGTCGTCATTTTATTTGCGCCGATTTCGCCGGATCGGGTTGCCAAGCTGGCCGGTTTTGTTCTTTCGTCCATTGGCGATCCAAACGAGATCGGTTCCGGCGGCGTGCTTGACGCAGCTGTCATGCTAAACCCTCACTTTCGGCCCTTCGTTATTCCAGTTGGTACCTACGGTGACGCGACGCCCGGGCCAATCGTCACGGTCGCTGTCGACAAGATCCTGGTCGCACGAGATGATCTGGACTCGACCATCGTTTACGACCTCATCAGTGAAATTCTGCGGCACCGGCCGGCATTGGCTGCGCAGCGGCCTGGTCTCTTCCGGCAACTGTCGGACGAAATCGACACCAGCCAATCTACCTTCATCGTGCACGCGGGCACCCAGGCCTATCTGCAGCGGGACGAGCCAACCATTTACGAGCGCTATTCCGGAATAGCGGAAGTCGTCGTCAGCGCAATCGTCGCATTTGGCAGTGCCCTGTACGCAACTTCCCGGATACTACGCTTGCGGCGTAAGAACCGTATCGACAAGTTCTACACGAAGACGATTGGCCTGAGACGCTCGGTGAACGAGTCCACCGGCCAAGAAGAACTGCAAAACGTCATCGACGAAGTTCGTCGCCTGCAGTCCGACGCTTTCGACCTGCTTGTCGACGAAAAGCTAGCTGCCGACGAGAGCTTTCGCATCTTCATTACGCTCTCCAATGATGTACTCCAACAACTTGGCGAGAAATTATGACGCAAATCGGATGTTGATTCCGATCGAACGCTACCGGCCGCGCCGACCACCAGAGCGCCGGCCACGGGATCTGTTGCCGCCAAAGCTGCTCTGGCGATTGTTGTAACGATCGTAGCCGCTCGACCTCGCGTTACGGTTTCGGTCAAGTTCGCTGCGCCGACTCGAGTCAAACGTGCTTCGATTACGACTGCTGTCATAGCTCCGATCGGACCACCTGTCGGAGGACTGACGACGGTCCGCACGGGCCGCTGTGTCACGGGTGTCAAATGAACGGTCGCGATCGGAAAAATCGCCGCGCTGTCCAGAGCCATCGCCGCGCTGCTCCGACAACTCGCTACGTCGCTCGGAGGCTTGCCCACGCGCCTGGTCGAACTGTTGGGCGCGCTCATCGGGCACCTCGACAGGATTCCAGCCATCGCCTGTGTTCTGGTGCCAGCCCTCGTCGTCACGACGATAGACGCTGCCGTCCTTGCCCGCATAGAAGTCGCCCTCAGCCGAGCGGCCAATGGCACCTTGCTGGCCGCTGCCGGTCTGGCCTGCGATGACCGTGCCCTGCTCGTTTCGGGCTGAACGCGTCTCCAGTGTCTGATCGCCGCGCTGGAAGTCTCCGGATCCATAGACGGTGTCGCCCTGGCGTTCCCGATTGATCGTTCCACTGCCACCTTCCGACGTTTGAAAGTCAGTGGTGCGCGAATTGTTAGTCCATTCGCTCTGCGTCTCAACCCATTTGTCGTTGTGCGTAATCAGCGACTCACCCCAGCCTCCGGATTCATTGGAATAGCGGTTCGTCGCAATACCGGTGCCGGTACGCGGGTTGTACGCAACGCCTCTACCGGCAATTTCGTTGCTGTCCCACACGGCCTCGCCGCGCGCATAGGTGCCGGTCTTTGGGTTATAAGACGCCCCACGACCGTAGCCGCCGTACGGTCCGTAAACGCTCGCCGAACGACCGTACATGCCGGTGTTCGGGTTGTACCACGCCGATCCGCCGTAGCTGTACGGGTACGGGTAGTAGTACGGATAATGCGAGTATCCGTAGTAGGGATAATAGCCATAATACGGCGGGTAATGGTAACCGCTACCGTATACCACGACGCCGAAGGAGACGTGCGAGCCGAAATAGCCACTGGTGTAGCCGGTGGATACCGAATTGTCATCGCTCTCATAAACATGCACGTGCGTGACGTGATACGAAGGCGACGACGGCGGAATAGTGTAGATCGCCGCCGGGATCGTATCGGCGACAACCCAGGGCCCATCAGTGGCCCTGGCCACGTACCAGACTGCATTGTCACAGAGGTAATAAAAACCATCGACCCTGAGGATGTCGTTGTAGCTGTTGGTCGCACGCTCGACAGTGGTGCCCGTAATCAGCTCAAAGTTCGGTTCGCCCTGGAATAAGACGTTGACCTTCTCGCCGGCGTCGCGGCTCACAGTCGCTTTGCGCGGTATCGAAGCTTCCAACACCGCAAGACGAGCCTCGTTGGTGTTGGGTATCGCCGCAAGCACGTGTCCTTTCACGTGGTCAGCCGGAATCTGAGCGAATGCACCCGGTAATTCGGTGACGTGCTCCCACGGTCCTCGCAATGACGAAGAGCGAAACCAGCGACCAGACACAAGATAATAGAATTTTTTCTCGAAGCGAAAAAGATCACTTTCGGTTTTGGGCACAAACTCCAATCCTGGCCCGCCCACCGTGCGAAAGCTCGGCGTACCGTCGGTGACGATCAACTCCGCAGGTCGGTCACTGAAATAGATGGTCGGTGGTGTCTTGCTACCTTTCGCTGGCGGCATGGCCGCCCTCGCCTCATTCCAGTTCTCGCCGCTGGGCAGCTTCTTGAAATCACCGGGCAAAGAGCTGTCATGCTTCCAGGTACCCGCGAGATCCCTGGTCTTTAGCCAGCGATCATCAACACGCAAATACCATTCTTTATCCTTGTACTTGAACAGGTCCCAGTTTGTGTTGACGACATACTGGAGCTTTGTGTCAGGTAGCGGCGCAAGTAGCGGCTCACCGTCGGTCATCACGAGGTATGCCGGTGTATCCGAGTAGAAGATCGGCGGCGGATCGAAAGACAGACCTTTTTCTTCCGGCA
>Ga0255039_10000611_pt1 | contig 11631 bp, 10 predicted proteins | sample BC1_12_1_MG_FD_181713 | JGI IMG/M metagenome (GOLD analysis project Ga0255039, IMG submission 181713) | Seawater microbial communities from Strait of Georgia, British Columbia, Canada - BC1_12_1 | ecosystem: Environmental > Aquatic > Marine > Strait | place: Canada: British Columbia | collected... | reverse complement strand
AAGGCGTTTAAACTTAAGAGTACGGTGGCGATAATCGGCCAAAAACGGGTACTCGATAAACGGATGAAAGTGACCTCTACCAAAACCCTTTATGTCAATAGTTTGCATGAACTACCCCCAGGAAGGTTTCAGACAGTTCAGCACGCCCCACCTTGTCGATTATTTCTTGCGAGATTTGCACAATTGCGGACAGGGGAGCTGTAATTAATACGATTCCCAGTTGCAAGGTGGCGCGCTTATCCGCGATTGGATTCGTGATATTCGGATGCTTTGGGGGAAGGAATATCATCCGAATCTCCCCCAGATCGGAAGGCATGTTCTCACAACCTCCACCCGGAGATATATATTCGAACAACTCTTCTGAGGTAGCGAATGTGACGCTATCTTCTTTGAAAGATTTGTCGCCATTTTTAACGATAAATTCTATGGTGATCGGCATCATGGTATTTCCGCTTATTGTGAAGAGATCACTTTACTCCTGGTTGCATGAGTGGAAGTTGTCTTGGGTCAAATAGTCGGCTTTGGGTGATGTGTATGCCCTGAAATCTCAACACCAAACGACTGCCTTCTCGTTAACTGCGACTCAGAACTAATAGCGCAGTGGCAATCTACGACCAAACTGCGGCATAGTGATGTATTCAGCAGCTAACCGGCAAGCTCCGTCATTCGTGCTCGATGGCATCTTGCAGTAGCAGCTTTGCGATGCAGAACTTGTAGCAGTGATCGAATTCTTCGCACTCCAGGCAGTCGTCCCACTCAGCAATATCCGACTTTACACTTCGGCTTGATCGTGACAGGCCGGTTCTGTCGAGTTCGAAAGCGAACACCTTGCCTTTCATTGATGCGTTCTCCTGGTAATGGAGTACATCATGGAACATGGTGCCGTAGCAGGATTTGTGGTTTCGGTCTGTCATACAAGCTTTCCTATAATAGTGGGGCCTTTCTTCAAACGGTAAAGGTGAGCAGGTTACGCGACTTCACTTTCTTCAGTAACGGAAGTGGCTTCATGTCGAAACCAGTTCTGTGTTCCAAGACAAAACTTGACCAACATAAGCATTAGAGGCACTTCTATCAGCACACCGACAACTGTAGCGAGCGCGGCTCCGGACGACAATCCATACAACATGGCTGCTGTCGCAATGGCAACTTCAAAATGATTCGATGCACCAATCATCGAGGTGGGAGCAGCATTCTCGTAGGTCAGCCGAAATATCTTAGATAGTACATAGCCCAGTGCAAATACCAACACGGTCTGAACGAACAACGGGATGGCGATCCAGAGGATAGTCAGTGGGTTCTGCACAATGGTCTCACCTTTGAACGAAAACAGCAAAATCAGCGTAATCAACAGTGCGGTAATGGTCACCGGTGTCAGATAATGCAGGAACGTCTCCTTGAACCATTGTTCTCCCTTTGCCGCAATGATCCATTTCCGGGAGGTGTAACCAGCTACCAGCGGAAGTGCTACGTAAACACCTATTGAAAGCAGAAGTGCTTGCCAGGGAACGGGCAATTGGCCGACGCCTAACAGGAAACCGCCGAAAACCCCGAACAGGAGCAACATTGTCAGTGAGTTGATCGCCACCATCACCAGCGTATGGCCATCGTTTCCCTTGGAGAGGGAACCCCACACGAGCACCATTGCCGTGCACGGCGCGATTCCCAGAAGGATGCAACCAGCCAGGTAGCTTCGCCACAGCGGCACCTCGAGCATCTTTACGCCGTCGACGAGAACCACTTGTCCTGCCCCATAGATGTCACCTACTGCGAGATCCTCGCCCAGTGGCATCTTGACCAGATCGACCGCATCCGTACCTATAAAGCCAACGAACAGGGTTCCCAGAAAGAAGTTCGCGATGGCATACATCGTGAAGGGTTTAACGGCCCAGTTGATGAACAACGTAAGAGCGACCGGACGCACCGCTTTCCCCGCCTTGACTACTTCATGGAAGTCAACCTTCACCATGATTGGATACATCATGAAGAAAAGACACAAGGCAATCGGGATGGAGATGACTGGCGCGTCATTTACAAAAATGGCCATACCATCGAGTGTTCGGGCGATATCAGGAGCAATCTTTCCGAGCGCTATCCCAGAAACAATGCACAGAGCAACCCATACCGTCAGATAGCGTTCGAAGAAACCTATCCCCTTACTATTGGCGCTGGGCAATGTCTCGTCAGTAATGATGCTCGATGCTCCGGCTTATAAGTCTTAGAATTTTACAACGTTAAAAGTCTATCTCTGTTGATTTACGTCAATCGTTGGGCGTCTCAATTGGGTCGTTTTTGCCTCACACCAGAAATTTCCAGGTGTCCGCTTTCTGGTTAATTCTTGATGTAGATTGAATGTCTCCGGAGATGATTCCGGACAGGTTCGCCTTCGGCACCGGCATCAGTATTTTCAGGTTATGCTTGTGCCGAGATTGGCGGCATCGGGCAGTCCAGGCAAGTTGAAATCGTACGTACCAGTTCAATTCCCCGGGTGGTGGTTTTGCCGTCCTGTAAAATTATCGCAACACAGGCCTTCAGCAGGCGTGGCTTTACCAGTGGCTTCAGTTGCGCCAGCTTGTCCAGTGCCTGATTGAGCGCGTCGAGCCTGATATCCTGACTGGCCAGCATGTTGAGTGCTTCCATACCCGCTTCGGCGACACCGGAAGTGAATGCCATGCTGGCATCGTTAGCGTCGGTATGTTCAACGTGGGCGATCAACGACAGCACAGTTTCAACTTCGGCTTTAACCGGGTCGAGACTTTTATGTTTGCCACGCGGTGGTTTGCGAAAGCCGAAATGCTCATCCAGTTGCTGTATCACTAGCCGCTGGATGACCCATTCTTTCAGATTGACCGACTTGTCCGAGACAATGATGTAATGTACCGCTTGCTTGAACTGGACAAACTGGTTGGGTGACAAGTCCCTTAAAGCATTAATACTGAGTTCGAGTAACGGCAATTTGTATTTATCGTGCAGGCTCTTCAAATCGGGCAACAATTGATCGCATAATGCATGCATATGTGGATCGGCATACTGAAGCAAAGCACTTGTGGCCGCTGATTTATCTTTTTGCAGATCAATCAGCACAGCGTAGATGAGTGCGCGGGCGGTGTAGGCATCCTGTGCCGCTTCCCTGAGCAGGCTCGGCATCGCAATAATGAGCTCACGTACATATTCGATGTTCTCTTCATTCAGAGTGCCTATCTGGCTAATTGCCTGTTCTGCCGAAGTCAGGATGGCTGCGGTTACTGCCAGCTTTGCCGCTGCGGAAGTCGATTCTTCAACCGGTTCAGGTGGCACGGTAGTACTGATTTTGGACTGCAGGAACTCTCCATCCCAGCGCGGTTCTATCCTGCGAATGCGCTCGGCCAGCGGAGGATGGGTGGCGAAAAACGATCGCAACAGAAAACCGACGCCCTCGGCAAAAAAGGCATGGCTATATTGTGCTGCCGCCGGTGAATTAAGATAGGAACCGGCACTACCGCCGATTTTTTTCAGCGCACCCGCAATGCCGTCTTTATTGCGGGTAAATTGCACCGCGGAGGAATCAGCCAGATACTCACGTTGCCGACTGACAACAGACTTGATCCAGTTACCGAAAAATGATCCAGCGTAGCCGATAATCAGCAATCCCAGCCCCAGTGCCGCTATCGCTGCAATACCACCGGCGCCTTTACTGCTTCTCGAACGCCTGCTAAAGCGCATGGAGCGAAGCAGCCAGCCACCAATCAACCCGATCAGTAATATGCCGTGCAATACACCTATCAGCCGGATGTTAATCCGCATGTCACCGTTAGCAATATGACTGAATTCGTGTGCTATGACACCCTGCAGTTCCTCGCGGTTCAAGCGGGTCATGGTACCCCTGGTAACACCAATGACTGCATTGGCGGGAGACAACCCAGCGGCGAAGGCATTGATCGCGGAGTCTTCCAGCAGGTAAACCCGGGGTATCGGCATGCCCGCAGCAATGGCCATCTCTTCGACCACGTTTAACAGTTGTCTTTGTTGCAGATCAGTGGTCGCCGCCGGAACCTGTCTGCCACCGAGCATTTCCGCTACCGTTGCTCCACCACCGGACAACGACATGGTTTTATACAGGCTGCCGCAGAAAATCAGCAGGCATACACCGGCTGACACGACAGCAAATTCCTGCCATGAGTAATAGCCCTGCAAAGCCTCCGGCGAGAAAGCTATCTGGCTTGATCGGGCGTAGGTGTATATCCCCAGTAAAAGCAGATTGGTCAGGACAATCAGTCCGCCTACTGCCAGCACAAAGAGCAGGACAAACCAGCTGGTATTTTTACGTGCCCGGTCCTGTGCTTCGAAAAAGTTCAAATTGAAACGAGACTAGAAAGCCACTTTTGGCGCCGCCTGAATCTCGGCGCTATCTGCAAACTCCAGTAGGCTCGCATCGCTGGCGTGGCCGAACATTCCGGCAAGAATATTCTGTGGAAAAGATTGTTTGTAGGTGTTGTACAGCATGACTTCATCATTAAAAGCCTGGCGTGCAAACGCCACCTTGTTCTCTGTACTGGTCAACTCTTCGGTGAGTTGCATCATGTTCTGATTCGCCTTTAAATCAGGGTAAGCCTCGACCAGGACATTGAAACGTCCCAGTGCACCGGCGAGATTACCTTCGGCCTGCCCTAGCCCTTGCATGCTGTTGGCATCACCTGGCTTGGCCTGTGCGGCCGATAGGTTATCGGAGGCCGAGTTACGCGCCTTGATCACCGCGTCCAGGGTCTCCCGCTCATGCGTAAGGTAACCCTTCGCGGTTTCCACCAGGTTCGGGATCAGGTCGTAGCGACGTTTCAATTGTACTTCAATCTGCGAAAATGCATTTTTAAAGCGGTTTTTTAACGCCACCAGCTTATTGAAGATTGAAATAATATAAATGACGAGAGCGCCGATAACGACTAGCCCGATGATCGTCGAGGTTTCCATAGTGCCTCCAGCTCAGAAAATATTTGACAGTAACTGGTAGCTAACTTTAGCAGACTATACGCCACACTCACGGTTTTGTTCCTGCTGTAGCGATACTGCGAAATTTTCAACGGAACAAGACACCTCGAATCCGGAACGCTTTGCCGATCCGATAGTCTGACCAATCATGCCCGTATCGAAACAATTTACCGCTATTTCAAAATTTCGCGAATAAATCCGTCGCCGGCACGTTTATATATATATGAAACGATTAGCAACAAACCCGTTTATCGAACGCCAGGCTTTTTCAGCGCGCTCGAACCATGCCTAGATTCCAGCTCCTCACAGGCATCGGTAATAAACTGCAACGCGCCAGCTTCGAGCGACAGGTTGAAGCTCAGTTGCCGTCGCTGGTTCGGGTAGCGCGGGGGCTCATCAGTCAGCCAACCGATGCCGAAGACCTGGTTCACGATACCTGTGTCAAGGCCCTGACTTCCTTCGATTCTGCAAAATTTACTAGCGACTCGAAATTTCAGGCCTGGTTGAAACGCATTCTGATCAATACCTACCGGGACCAGTATCGACGCGCCCAGCGCTCACCGGTAAGGTCAATAGATTACCACGCCACCTCTGACGAGCATCTGAACGTTATCGAGTTGGTGGCAAGTACAGAGCTTTCTCCGAGCGAGATCATGGAACATCGTAAATCCTCAAGTGCGATCCAAAATGCTTTCGCGACATTGCCCCCGGAGGTGCGCGTGGTATCCGTCTTATTCCTCGTCAATGAGCTGTCTTACAAGGAGATTGCCTATATCACCGAAAGCCCCATCGGGACCGTAATGTCACGCCTTTCACGGGGTCGAAAGCTACTGCGTGATCAGTTGTCAGACTATGCTCCGCAGGACAATAAAACCCTTGTCGATGCAATCGACAGGAGCAACGAAGCATGAACGATTGTGCATCATTTCGTAGCGATCTAGACGGCTGTCGAGACAAAGCGCTCGATGAAAGTCGACAGCTCGAAGTACTCAAGCACCTGCAAAACTGCTTCCGCTGCCGACAGGAAATCGAACAGGCAGCAGTCATTGAAGAAGAGCTGAGACAACAAGCGTCAGGCTGGACACCCACTACAGGATTATGGGCACGCATAAAAACCAACGCTGAGCTGGAATCATCCACAGGACCGATCGCAGCGCGACGTCTTTATCAACTGCCATGGGCCGCTGTCGCACTGCTGGTGATAACGCTGGGACTGGTTAGTTTCACCCTGCTCGAAAGCGGGAATCAAACAGCACCAAAGCTTGTTGCGACAGCACTGGTGAATGAGTTTCATACCTTTGTCATCAGTCACCGGGAACTGGATTACCAGGATTCACGGCCGGCAGAAGTTCGCAAATGGTTTGACGGTAAGGTTAATTTTCGGGTTCCCCTGCCAGTTGAAACAACCGAATTGCAACTTGCCGGTGGTCGATTGTGCAATATGTTTGATCAACGCATTGCATCGTTCATGTATGAAATTGACGATGTCCGGGTGTCGCTTTACATCATGCGTTCGAAGCCGGACAGAGCGGCGATCGCCGAGCAGGAATTGCTGCTGCAGGGTTATGGATATATTGAATGGGAAAACCAGGGGCTGCATTACTCATTGGTCGGCGATGTTTCAGTTGAGCGCCTCCGCCGGATTGCAGCCAGTTTGTATTCGACGCAGTTGCTGGCAAACCTGTCAGGCGGCCAATTGGTTGCAATGCAAAGTCGTAAGTTACAGATAAATTCAAATCGGGAGCTACGGAGTAATAATGCCTGGTCGGCGTAGCTTGATAAAATCTGCTCTGCTTGCTATCGGTACGATTGCATTTCCCGGTTTACCTGGTGTGAAAGCGGCATCGTCACAATACGGTATCGAAGGTCAGATTGCGCCCGAACTGAAGGTAAACTACTGGATAGACAAAAACGGTCAACCCACCGATTTCAAGCTGCGCTACGACCTGAAAGTCCCCATGGGTCATGATCCCGGTGGCGAAGACGGGTATCCCGCCACCATGGCCGACTATCGAACCGGCGGAACGCCATGGATGATTTTGATAAATCCGCAACGCGAAGTTGTGTTCAACGACTTCGGTATCAATGTCGAAAAGGCGATCGATTACCTCGACAAAGTCAGTCGGGCTTAGGCGCTCAAACTGTAAGCATTTTCTTGTAAACCGGCGAAAACTGTAACTGCTGCCACTTTTCTGTGTAGACTAAATCTCAGCGACAATTGCGTTATAATTGCCACGTTTTAGTCACCGCAGATCACTGGTATATATTAATGAAGCAGCAAACCTCCAAAAGGCATTTTCCCCTCCATATTCACATTGCTTCGTTGTTCATTATTTTGATTTTGAGCGTTAGTGTCACCCTCGCGTGGGTCGGCTACAGGCAGATTTCGAACCTGGCTTTCGATAATACCGAAGTCCTGTTCGGCAAGACTGCGGACGAACTATTGCTTCAGTTTCAGAAAGATTACCGCCCGGTTGCGACTTCGGTACGCCTACTGGCCAACGCAGCCCTCAGCGACGCCAACGACCTGGTCGAAAGAATGAAATACGTGCCGTTGCTGGCCGAGATAATCAAGGATGAACCCCAGATTTCCGCGTTTCACATCGGTTATGCAAGCGGCGACTTTTTCATCATGTTGCCGTTAAGAAATGATTACATACGGGCTGTGTTTTCCGCGCCCGATGAAGCCCTTTATGTGGTCAATCACATCAGCCACAGCGATAACGGTGAAAATCGTCAAACGCGTATTTTTCTGGCCGAACAACTAGAACCCGTTGGCGATGCCATAACAAGCACCACCGACTTTGATCCCAGGCTACGACCCTGGTACCAGGAGGCGGAATCCTCAGCAACAATCCAGGTAACATCACCGTACATGTTTTTGTCCCTGCAGCAAATAGGAGTAACCATATCGAAATATTCACCCAGGGGAAAAAGTACGGTATCCGCTGATGTCACTCTGGAAAGCTTTACTGATACCCTGCGAAAAAATCAAGTCACACCATCGACGTTCAGCCTGATTTACAATAACAACGGAGAAGTTCTCTCTCATAACACCCGCGGCATCGACTCCCCATTGGCGCACATACAGGAAAACCAGGTCCCGAAGATCGGCGACTTGCCAGATTCCCTGGTCGAAGTAACGCATCAATTGACCACTCATCCTGGACAGGTTATTCCATTTATGCATGACGACGAACGCTGGTTCGGCAGTGTCCGCGAACTGGCTGTGCATAGCCGATTACAAATCAGGTTTCTAATCGCAGCGCCCGAGCGAGAACTTCTGGCCGCCGCGTTCGCGGCACGCCGGACCAGTATTATTATCACTGTTTTGGTGATTCTGTTGGCGCTACCCATTGCCTGGTTCATCGCCAACCAGGTCGCTCGACCGATGCGCATACTTGCCCGGGAAGCCCAGGATATCGCCGGTTTCAATTTCGATGAGAACATTAGTATTGACACTATCATTCTCGAAGTCGAACAACTCTCCAGGTCGATGGACACAATGAGGATTACCATTGGCAATTTTTTCAACCTGATTACCTCGCTTTCCGGAGAATCCGATATCGATCGATTGCTGGACAGAGTCACCGATGAAACCATGCGCGCCAGTAGTGCCAATGCAGCGGTGATTTACTTGCTGACCGATGACGAAACCGAACTGCATGCACAACCCCCGCGACTTGCCAATGGTGTTGTTTTAACTGACAACGGCTTACCGGACCTAATGCTGGACGGAAGCATCAGCAATCGACTACTCGATAGTTTTAACAAAAAAGAGGTTATCGTTGAACAACTCGGCAAAGATCACGCCGGCGACCAACCCTTGCTACCCCTGGCGGAAGTGCTGGAAGCAAAGAACCTCACCACCATCGTGCTGCCGCTGACTAACCGGGACAACGCGGGTAGCGGCCTGTTATGCCTGCTCTATAGCGAACAAAACCGGAACCTGGAGAGTGCACTTAGCCCTCAACACATAGGTTTCACCCAGGCATTGTCTGGTTTTGCCGCAGTGTCTATGGAAAGCCGGCAATTATTGAAGATGCAAAAGAACCTGTTGCAGTCTTTTATCGAGTTGATTGCCAGCGCGATAGACGCAAAGTCCCCCTATACCGGCGGGCACTGCCAACGGGTACCGGAGCTCACCAAAATGCTCGCCGCCGCCGCCTGCGACAGTCAGGATCCCCGCTTCAAGGAGTTTTCACTATCTGACGATGAGTGGGAAGAGCTGCATATAGCAGCCTGGTTGCACGATTGTGGCAAAGTGACTACACCCGAGTATGTGGTCGATAAATCAACCAAACTGGAAACCATTTATGACCGCATACACGAAATTCGGATGCGCTTCGAGGTACTAAAGCGCGATGCGGAAATTGATTACTGGCAGCAATTGTCCGCAGGTGGCAATGAGGAGCAGTTAAAATCTGACCTGGAAGTAAAACAAAACCAGTTGGACGACGATTTTGCCTTCGTTGCGAAATGTAATGAAGGTGGCGAATTTATGGCCGATGAGAAAATTACCCGTCTCAACGAGATCGCCACCGTCACCTGGCGTCGAACCCTGAGCGACCGTATCGGGGTTTCCTGGGAAGAAGGGTTGCGTCAACAACGAGTCCCCGAAACCGAATTACCGACGCAAGAGCCTTTAATAGCAGACAAGAAAGAACATGTCATTTATCGAGATGCAGACGAGGTAATCCCGGATGACAATCCCTGGAGTTTCAAATTAGACACCCCTCAGCACAGATATAACCGGGGCGAGCTTTACAATTTGTCCGTCGCCAGGGGCACGCTTGCCGATGAAGAACGCTTCAAGATCAACGATCACATGGTGCAAACCATTATCATGCTCAACCAGCTCCCCTTCCCCAAGCATTTACGCAACGTGCCGACTATTGCCGGGGGGCATCACGAAACCATGATCGGCACCGGCTATCCGAAGAAACTGCGCCGCGAAGATATGTCGCTCACTGCCAGGATGATGGCTATCGCCGATATTTTTGAAGCATTGACCGCTGCGGATCGCCCCTACAAAAAGGCCAAGTCGCTCAGCGAGTCGATAAAAATCATGAACTTCATGAAAAAGGATCAGCACATTGATCCCGACCTGTTCGATCTGTTCCTGCAGTCAGGTGTATACCTGGACTACGCGAAACAGTTTCTTGCCGAGGCGCAGATCGATGAGGTCGACATAACAGAGTACCTGGGACCGCTAGCGAGCTAGGGAACTTCTCTGATCAAGTCATGAACAAACATCTAGTGCTCAGACTTAATCAGAGATTCCCTAGAACCTCAGTGAAAGACAGGACATGCCGCCATCGAGTTTAGCGCATTCGGTGTTGTTTATTTCACACACCTCGTAACCTTCCGCTTGCAGGCGTTCGCGGGTGCCAGGAAACCCGCCAGGCATCAGCACCAGGTGGTTATAACGGATCGAATTTGCAGCCGCTTCTTCACCGTCACAGGTATGAATCACCCGGTAATTTTCAAAACATCCAGATGCATCCAGTCGTTCGGTCGAGAGGATGGTTTCCGCGTCCAGCAACGAGCAATCCGTTTTGAAATGCAGCACACCCTCGGGGGTCATCACTTCACGTAGCCGGTAACCCCAGTTACTCACGATGGACGCGAGCTCCGCTACTCCAGCCGTATCGGTGCGGTCGGAGCGACCGACCAGAATTTCTTGCGCAGTAGTCAGAATGTCACCTCCCTCAATAAACCCGGGGCCCTCGATCCGGAACACCTCGTCATACGCATCGCGCAGCGTCGACTCCATTTCGCCAACTTCTCCGCGCCTTGAAGCCGCTCCCGGACGCATCAGAATAGCCGCCTCGGGCAGGCAAAGCGCGACGTCTTCGACGAAGACTGCATCCGGATAAGCCTCGAGTGCGGACAATTCGATAACCTCGGCGCCTGCTTCTTTCAGGGTAGCAACATAATGTGCATGATCTTTAAGCATTTGCCCAAGATCGGGATTACCCACATCCTCGGCGCGCAGGCCATGCACGATACTTTGAGCGGGAAGACGAGTAATCGCGCGGGTAAATTCGTAGGAGTGTTCAGTCAATGTTTTGCTTCCATGGTCATGGGCTTGAAACCTGAGTTTCTGCTTGGGTACAAAATATCTGCGAAATATATCACTCAGAGGTATCCAATTGTAAGGTCTGGATTTAGAATGCGGCTGCGCAAGAGATCGGCAAACCCCAAAATTTAGATATGCGTAGTACTCAGCACAAATTATTAACCACTTTATCGACAGGGAAACAAGGTATGCACCTGAAAATATCACCCGTATTCGGCCTGCTTCTGACTTTGGTCCTTGGCACTGCAATGACTTCAATGGGCACATATGCTGCTGAAAAAACCCAACCGGAGTCAGCCGATACATCGGCCGAACCCACCCAGGAGCAGATTTTCGAAAAGGCGTTAGCTGATATCGAGAATCAAAAACGCGTTATCGAAGATCTTAGCTCGAGGCTCGGAGAAGCTTCGGGGATTATGCAGGTAGCCCTCGATTCCAGACTATCCAAAGCGCGAATGAGCTTACTGGAGCAAAATTTGAGTTTTGCAACGGCCGTTGTCGAACAGGAAGACGCGGGCACGATGAACGACGAGCATCGCCAGCAGGCAATCGGAATTCTGGATTCACAACTGAAGCTCGCCAAGGCATTT
>Ga0255039_10000609_pt1 | contig 11634 bp, 14 predicted proteins | sample BC1_12_1_MG_FD_181713 | JGI IMG/M metagenome (GOLD analysis project Ga0255039, IMG submission 181713) | Seawater microbial communities from Strait of Georgia, British Columbia, Canada - BC1_12_1 | ecosystem: Environmental > Aquatic > Marine > Strait | place: Canada: British Columbia | collected... | reverse complement strand
CTTCGCAACAGATGATAAGCTGAAGGCGCTCGACTGGTACGAGCGCACGAAGGACGGGCACGCCAACGACGCCGCCCGCCACCTACTCGTGTACCTGATCACCAAGGTGCCCTCCGCTCGTGAGGCCCTTGTCCCCGTGCTAGCTAAGGAGATGCTCTCTTGATAGAGGTTGACGTTCAAGGACAGGTAGTGTTCGTAACAGCGGACCACCGGGAGACGACCCGGTTGAAGATGATCCCCGGCATGAAGTACAACAAGAACCGGCAGCAGTGGACGATGCCCCTCGGCTTGACCGCACTGGCGTGTCTTATGGAGTACCCCGGACGTACATGCACCAACGACGCAGCCGCTGCCCTAGATCATCTGCAGCACCAGAGCGAGGCACAGGAGACACGACGCAAAGCGGACCACCCTATCGAGGGGCGACCGCACCTCTACCCTTTCCAGAACGCTGGTGTCCGGTTCATTGCCGGAGGTAAGCGTGTCCTGATGGCGGACGAGATGGGTACCGGCAAGACGGTGCAGGCCCTGACCGCACTGGATCAGGTCAACGCCTACCCTATCCTGGTCGTCTGCCCTAACGGCCTGAAGCACAACTGGGCGAAGGAGGTCGAGCAGTGGACCGACGCTGTGGCCGTCGTCATCGAAGGTACGGCAGCCAACCGCCGCAAGCTGATCGAGGAGGCCCGTTACTGGCAAAGTGCCCCCGAACCTATCAAGACCGTCGTCATCATCAACTACGAGAGCCTCGTCAAGCATACGAAGCAGGCGTCGTTCGGCAACACCGTGCTCACCGACGAACAGAAAGCAGAGAAGGAACTCAATGACATCGAATGGAAAGCCGTCGTGGTGGACGAGGCTCACCGAATTAAGAGCCCCAAGGCACACAGTACACGTGCTGTGTGGGGTGTGTCCCGAGGGGCACCTTATCGTATCGCGCTCACCGGAACTCCCGTCGTTAACAACCCTGACGACCTGTGGTCTATCATGCATTTCCTCATCCCCGAACAGCAGAACTCCCGCACCCGATTCCGGGACCGATGGTGTATAGTCCGGCCTGGTTGGCACGGTGGCATCGAGAACCTGGGTCTCCAAGAGGGTGCCCCTCGCCGGGAACTGGACGTCATCCTGAAGCCCACGATCATCCGGCGCACCAAGGCAGAGGTCCTGCCGGAGCTGCCCGAGAAGATCCTGACCACCCGTCACTTGGACATGGGAGCCAAGCAGGCCAAGGCGTACAACCAGATGGTAGCGTACATGATGGCCGAGGTAGAGGGGGGAACGTTGACGGCCACGGACCCGCTTACTCTGCTGGGTCGCCTCCGCTACGCTGCGTCAGCCTTCCCGGTAGTGGATACTGATGGAAACGTAGTTTCCCTCAACACCCCCAGCAATAAGTTGACCGAGGTGAAGGCCATCATCGCCGAGAGCACCGGCCCCGTCGTTGTCTACGGTGAGTCACGTAAGTTGATCGAGCTGCTCGCTGATGAGCTGGCAGACAACTACCGTCTCGGCATGATCACCGGCATGATCCCGCTGCGGGCTCGGCAGGGGTACGTCGAGATGTTTCAGGACGGGCAGCTCGATGTCATGCTGGCTACCACGGGGGCCGGTGCCGAGGGCATCACGCTCACGGCATCGTCCCGCATGATCATGGTGCAGGAGTCCTGGTCGAACGTAGCTAACAAGCAGGCGCACGACCGCATCCACCGCATCGGGCAGGACAGGGGCAGCGAGATCATCACCCTGATCTCGGAGGGTACCATCGACCAGGCGGTTCACACCGCTACGATGGAGAAGGAAGAACAACTACAGGCACTGGTGCGGGACCCGGCGTGGTTCATGGCTGCGATCAAAGGAGAGGTATGAAGGTTGACGAAGCAGAGATCGTGCGGCAGAGACTAGTGGAGCTGCGGAATGAGTTCCCTAATGTGAAGTTCTACGGGTGGGATGACGGCTCTGTTGTTATTCAAGACCGTGAAGGCTTCCTGTACCTGGAGAAGGACGATGACAAGTAAACCAATCGCACACGGTACCTGGCAAGGGTACAAGCAAGAACGCTACCGGAAGATGGAGACCTGTGACAAGTGCAGAGAAGCCTGGAGAATCTACTGCTACGCTAGAGCAACTGCTCGAAGCCGGGTGGCAGATAGCTCATGACGAGAACCACCGCTACCTCTACAACCCTGAGTGGGTTCACCGCTACCCGATCGCTTGGCGCTTCGCCGTCGAGGGTGACATCTATGACGCCACCATCATCTCCTACCACGAGTACACACCATGACTGACACCGTACGAGAATCTATTGCTACAAGCAGGCAGAGAAGAGAGCGCAATGACAGAGACACCGTACGAGTATCTACTCTCGCAGGTTGGCACCGGTGCCGCCGCCGGACCTACCTCCAGCGGGAATGGTCCGTTGATCGTGACATGACGGCCGCTAACATCGGCACCGTGGTGCACGCCCACCTCGCCAACTACTACGGCGGGGCGGTGACAACTGAAGCTGACCAGGAGGCCTGGCTCAGCCTGTCCGCAGAGGACCAGAACACCGCTACCAAGATGGTCGACACCTACCTGATAGAGGTAGAATCAGAGGGGTTGGACATCGGGCAGTCAACGATGACCGTAGAGAACCGTTGGGACATGGAGATCGGGGGCATCACCCTCTCCGGGCAGGTAGACCAGGTCTACTTCGACGAGCTGCGGGGCGGGCACGTCATTCGTGACCACAAGACGGTCGGGCAGTTCTTCCAGACGGCACCGCTCGACTTCCAGCTCATGTGCTACGCTGTGCTGGCGAGGGAGCACGGTGTGACGAACATCGTTGCGATCGAACACAACCAGATCAAGCGCAACAAGCGCACCGCTACCGCTAAGCCCCCGTACATCAACCGTACGTGGCAGCCGGTAACGGATACGACCATCGACCACTTCACTGAGAGCCTGTCGTGCATGGCTGAGGACTACGCTACGATCTTCGCCTGCTCAACTGGCGTGGAGGACCCCCACCTCTGGGCAGTCGGAAGAAATGATTGCTCTTTCACTTGCTCTTTCAATGAGGTGTGTGCTATGATTAGCTCCGGCGAAGATTACGCCGCTGTCCTTGAGACAGAATACATATGGGAGGAACCCGTTGACATCACCCCGTGACTACCGTCGCATCTCTATCCTCATCCACGGCTGGTGGGGGTCAGGCAAGTCCTGGCTCGCCGCCACCGCACCCGGCCCCCGCCTCGTGCTCGACGCAGAGGGTGGCTTCTACGATGTCCCTGGCGAACGCATCGTCTGGGACCCAACCACCCCGTTTGACAAGGCATGGGGCAAGGACACGTCCGTTATCGTGGACGTGCAGGACTGGGCCACCGTCGAACAGGTCCGTACCGTGCTCGACTCGGGCGATCACCCGTTCGAGACCGTCATCATCGACAGCCTCCACGAGCTTCAGACCCTCTTGAAGCGGGCGGTCGCTACCCCCGGCACAGCCTACAACCCGAACGCTACGTTCGAGCAGCAGGCCTGGGGTCGCCTCCTAAACAACATGGGTGAGCTGCTGCGTGACCTGCGAGACCTGACCCGTCCCGGCTCACCTAAGCGCATCAACGTCGTGCTCGTCTCGGGCACCAACGACGAGGTCGTACCGGCTAAGCCTCTGCTCGAAGGTGGTATCCGCAAGGCCATCCTGGGATTCTACGATGTGGTAGGATATCTTACGGAGGCGAAGGACCAGAACCAGGACGAGGTGCGGGTCCTTCAGATCCGCCCGAGCCCTCTCGCTGTTGCCAAGTGCCGCCTCCATAACTTGAAGGTCAAGCACGGCGAACAGATCATCAACCCCGACATCCGCAAGATGCTAGCAGTAGTGTCCCCGAAGGAGACCAAGTGACCGACGAGATAGTGTCCATTGAGGAGTCAGGCATCGCTGACCTCTTGGCTAAGGCCAACGTGATGCACCCGGCAACGTGCATCGGAGCCAACGTACAGGTCGGGGTCAACCCCTACCTGGAGACAGATGATCCAGTGGCTATCCTAGAGTTGCTGATCCTCGCACCTACCGAGGGTGATGATACCCTCGCCATCATGCCTATCGTAATGACCCCCGAGCTGGCCGAATCTCTCGGTCTCTCAGTTACAGGAGAAGATAACCAATGAATATCGCCGACCTGCACAAGGCAGCCACTGAAGCGGGAGTCAATGTTGATGACGCCCCGTCCAACAAGGTCGCTCTGACCGATGGTGAGAGCTACCTGGTCTCGGCAGAGATCGTCAAGCAAGAGGTGAACCAGAAGGGCACCCTCGTCTACGGTGTGATGTTCCGGGTGCTCGACGGCCCGGACAACGTGAACCGTACGTACTGGGACAACTGGTACATCTCCCCGAAGTCCTCGTCTTCCGGCTTCAACGCCCGGACCTTCCACTACCTCGGGCTGCTCGGCGTTGACCTTGCCGTGTTGCAGGCCGTAGAGGGGCAGGAGGGTGATGCCGCACAGGGTATCCTTTCCGCTTCCGCTAAGGTGCCGGTCACGGTTGAGGCGGGGTACGAAGAGAAGAAGGATACGCCCGGAGAGTTCTGGACCCGCAACCACTACGTTGCCGCCAGCTCCGCTGCCCCTGTCGTCCTCACAGAGGAAGCAGAAGACCCCGAACTAGACTTCTAATAAGTCTTCGACGCAGGCCACAGTTGCGAGTGTGGTGGTGTCCTCTCCCTAGCCACTGGCCGTACGCAGTAATGTGCGGGGAGAGAAGGCCGGGACTCGTTGCGGGGATCATTACCCTGCTACCCAGAGGTGCGAATCCTCACGTCGAACGTAATAGGGGGACCTTCCCCTGCCAATAGGATAAGCACGAGACACCGAATCCCACCGTGAAGTACAGTCGAGGGCCCTGGGTACAGACGTGTGGATACTGGTAGGGGGAGCCCCCGGCGCCACGCAACAGGAGAAACATGAACGACTTTGATATCATCAAGTCGAAGGTGAGCATCCCCTTCGCTTTGGATCACTACGGGCATAGCCCCGTAGAGGAGACAGGCAACCGCCTGCACTACCATAACCCTACGAGACAAGACGCCCACCCCTCGCTGCACGTACGCTACGAGGAGGACAAGGGCTGGAAGTGGAACGACTCCGGTGTGGACAAGGGCGGGGACATCTTTGATCTCCTGGAGATGTTGGGCATCGCTGATACTATGGCGGAGGGCTGGTCACTTGTGTCTGCGGCAGCGGGCTCGTCCTTCGTAGCACCAGAGATCATCAGCAAGAAGAACTTTGACGTGGACACGGCCGCTGTGCGCTGCACCTCTACCCTCGCTGAGGTACGGCAGGCCTGGGAGGATAGGTTCTTCGGCCTATGGCAGATGCCGGAACTGTCTGACCAGTACAAGCCGGGCCTAGACTTTGACACTGTAGTATCAACCGTGTACAATGAATGGGAGGTTGCCACTGACAGTGGTTCCCTGATCGCCCCATACTACGACGCCGAGGGTGTCCTAACCAGTTACAAGATTCTCCCTGAGAAGATGAACGCCGCTGGCGGGAGTCATTCCTTGTACGGGCTATGGAGGCTCGATGATAGACCTATCGTACTCGTCGAGGGTGAGACAGACGCATGGGCAGCACAGGCTGCCTTGGGCACTGACTGGTTGGTGCTGGGGGTGCCCGGTGCCACGGCACGGCCTCAGAGCATCGGCGATCCCATCGCTGGGCGGGATCTTGTGCTGGCCTTCGACGGTGACCAGGCCGGGCGAGCGTGTATGGACCATTGGCTTGGGTGGAGCGCCGACAACGGAGCGATGGCTCATGTCGTTACTCTCGCTCAGGGCCGAGACGTCTGTGACTACACCCCCGAAGAGTTCTTGGCAGCGTTCGCTGAGCGTAGGGCTCAGAGCGTTGTTCCTTCCGCTGGGCAGATAGCGGTCAACATGGGCACCTACGGTAAGTTTGTAGAGCGCAACCAAGAGTCGGTCTGGGTGCGGTTCTGCAACTGGCACCTTGAGGTTGAGCGTGTCCTAACTTCTGACGACGGCAACACCTTCTATGAGGGGGTTCTCCTGCCCCACGGGCATAGAACTGTGTTGCCGTCGTCGTCCCTTCTGAGCAACAATGGCCTGGTGAACTGGGCGAACAGCCACGGTTGCTCGTGGGAAGCAGGAGGGCAGGCGCACCAGCATCTCGCCGCCCTCCTGCAATCCTCTGAACTGGGCCTGCCACGAGGCAAGGCTGTTGATACCTTGGGTCTGCACGACGGCACCTTCGTCTGGCAGGACAACAAGGTGGGACCGGCGGACCTGACCTACGTGGCACCGCTGCAACAGGTGGACCTGGATATTGCGCTACCCGATGTCCCTATTGACCGGGTCGCTACGATCGAGACCCTGCTGTCCATCTACGACCACGACGTGATCACCCCTATGTTGGCCTGGTGCACCGCTGCCTTCGTTCGGGGGCAGTTCGCCAAGTTCCCGTACCTGATGATACACGGGGTGCGGGGCACCGGCAAGACCGAGACCACTGAGTATATTCTCCGCACCATGTTCGGGGGCTGGATGGAGGGCATCGTAGGGGACTCTACCGCCTACGGGCTGAAGGCGTCCGCCTCCGGGACGAACCTCTGGCCGCTGTGGCTCGACGAGTTCCGGCGCAGCAGTAGCCGCAACAACTCCGACGCACGGGCAGAGTTCGAGCAGGTTCTGCGAGGGGCGTACAACGGCAAGAGCTGGCAGAAGGGCGGGCAGGACCGGGGCAACGTGAACAAGCTGAAGTCCTTCCACTACACCACGCCCCTGATCGTGTCCGGTGAGGACATGATCAATGACCCCGCCAACGCTCACCGCTATATCTTCCTGCGCTTCACCCGTGAGGCGATGGCGAACTTGGGGGACGGTGGGCTGCCTTCGGAGGTACCTGCCCTCGGTAGGGACCTGATGACGTGGTTCGCCTCAGACGCCACAGGAGCCGATCTAAGAGGGGGGTTGATATCCCCCTCCCCAGCGGCCATCTCGGGTCTGGAACGGCGACAACGAGAGAACGTAGCCCTGCTACAGACCGGCTGGGCCTGGCTGCAAGAGTACGTTGGGGACCAGGACCCCGGATACAGCCTCCCGCCCCTAGATCTCTCGCAGTTCATACGGAATCTAGAGGAAGTCAACAAGGGTGACGACCTGGCCGGAGCCATCTCCACCATGCTGGATGACGTGAACAACGATGCCGTGTTCTCCTTCGAGGGTGAGATCGCTATTCGCTCGCAGGCGTTCCTGGATGCTGCTGAGCGCATGGCCGGTGTAGACCTGACCGTCACGAAGGTGAACGCTCTGGGTCACATGTTCAAGGAGCTGTACGGAGCGGAGAGGAAGCGCATCCGGCTGGACGGCAACCAGGTCTGGGCCTGGTGCTTCGACCCGCAGCATGTGATAAACTAGTACTATGCCAGCAACGTATCTGCCAGACAAATATTATCGCGCCATTCAGGACCCCATCGAGGGGTGGAAGACAACGGGGCAGTACTCTGATACCGAGAATATCAAGGTGGTGTGGCACAAGACCGTGGGTGGCAACTACCCCCGGTCCACGTACGTCAGGGGAGGTGGTATCCCGCACTTCACCATCGACCGGGACGGCACCGTGTACCAGCACTACTCGCTGAACCAGTTCAGCCGGGCGCTCCGCAACCTGTGGGGTGGTGTGCAGACCAACCTCGACGGTGCCATCCAGATCGAGCTGGTCGGCTACCCCGGCAAGGGCAGCCCCAAGGCGCAGCGCAAGGCCATGAAGCAGCTCTCCCGCTGGCTCTTCAAGAAGGGCGTACCGGGGCGCTGGCTCAACGGAGCCCCCACCTACGCCAAGTACCTACAGGTGCGTCAACAGAAGCTGACCGACTCTGCGTGGAGCAACGGCTCCGGGCACTGCGGGCACATCGACGTACCAGAGAACGACCACTGGGACCCTGCCTTCCGGGGCGGTGAGGTCGCCGCCATCGAGAAGGGCTGGGAATCACCCTGGTCGATTGTTAAACGCCTACGGGAAAGAATCAGAGCCAATGGCTGATCCAATCACACTAGGGGCGCTGGGGACAGCGGCTGCTGCGGGCATACCTCTGGTGGCTAAGGCCATCAAGGTGGGTGTGGCTCTGCTGCTCAAGCGGATAGACGACCTGGAAGAGAAGCTCCACGGTGACCACGCCGAGAACCAAGTCCGGGTGCAGGCCCTCGGGTCAGACATCTCCGAGATCAAGACCGACGTGGCAGTGGTGAAGGTAGAGATTGTCAACCTGAAGGAACGACAGCGTGACTAACCGACTGTATCTTGACATAGAAACGTCAGCCCTAAACGTGGACACATGGTCCCCGTGGGAATCCAACGCTATTGTCGTGAACCGGAACTGGCAAGTTCTGGGGTTCGCATACGCTTGGGACGATGGCAAGGTCCAGTCCGTATACCCACCTGTTGACCAGCCAGCGTCAGAAGAAGGAGAGTACGATGTACTCGCACAGCTCTGGACCCTGCTTGATGCTGCGGATCTCGTTGTTGCCCATAACGGTGATAAGTTCGATCTTCGCAAGATCAATGCACGACTCATACGAGCGGGCTTTGGCCCCCCTACCCCGTACCGCACCCTCGACACACTGAAGATGGCGAAGAAACACTTCGCCTTCACGTACAACCGGCTCGACTGGCTCGGTGAGTACCTCGGTGTCGGGCGTAAGCTGCCGCACAACGGGTACGCCATGTGGCAGGGCTGCATGGCCGGTGAACCTAAGGCCTGGAAGAAGATGGCCAAGTACAACCGGCAAGACATCACCCTCCTGCGGGACGTGTACGCTGTCATGATGCCCTGGATGTCCAGCCACCCGCACATGGGTGGCGACGGGTGCCCTACGTGTGGTAGTATGGACAGTCAGCGCCGTGGCAATCGAACAATGAAAAGTGGTATCACCTATGTCCAACACCAATGCTCCTCGTGCGGAAGTTACTACCGTGACAGCAAATCAGAAAGCTCGCCGTCGAAACGAGTATGAGTACAATCCCTTCGATGACGACACTCCACTAGAGTGCGGGATCGAGAACCCCGACCAGTGCGAAAGTTGTACCTAACATGGAGGGGGACGTAACCCTAGCGGAGATCACCGCTCATATGGAAGAGCACTACAAGCCTGCTATACGGGAAGAACTGAACGAACAGATCAGCATGCTCGCACACATCGAGGCACACCAGGAGTTCATCGAATCCCCTGGGTACTTGTCGATGCACGTAGCCGCTGGCCGCAAGGTGCGCAACCGTTGGCACCGCATGACTAGACGCCCCCGCAACATCGTGCGGGCGGCGTGGGACGAATGGAAGTACGGCTGGTGAACTTCGTAGAGGCTCTTGAAGTTGAAATAGCAAAGGCGGTGTCAGACCTCAGGTACGAGGTGGGGATGGACCTGAACGAGTTGTACTACGGCACGCCCTTCGGGCCGTTCCTCTTCAAGCCCTTCGTAGGACTAGCCGCTATTGTTAGCGAAGCGTCCGGGGGCAACCTGCGGGCGGAGGATAGGCTCTGGAGAGTCGCTGAGGTCCCCGACGTAGGGGCCGAAGCGCCCTAGTTGCTGGCTCTCGTACTCCTTGAAGGCGTCTATCTTCTGGGCAGCATCCGACTGGATGTTCTCCCGGTTACTTATTGAGGGCCGGACCGGCCCGCCCACCAGCTCCTGATCACTCTTGTTGGCGTTCGCCATCCAGACGTTGTCGATCAGCCATTGCTCGGTAGGTGCGGTGCCGGTCAGGTACTGGTAGACGTAGCTGTATTCTCTCGTCTTCTGCCAGGCGTTGGTTTGTTCTTGCTGCTCTTCACGCTGCGAGCGGGTACCGTCAGAGAACTTCTCCAAGTTCTCCGGGCCGAACTGGACACCGTACTCGGTACGGTTGTATTCGTTCTGAATCCACCAGTCGAGCACCTGGTCACGGGTCATCCCCGCTGCGAGGCCCTCCGCTATGGCACGGTCAATGTCAGGTTTGCGAGGACCGACTACCTCATCGAGGGTGTACCCGCCCCACGCTGCCATCTGCGCCAGGCGCTGCTGTGTCTGCTCTAGCGTCATCTCTCGGCTGAACGAGTCGTTCTCCACGAAGCGGTTCGTGGTGTTGAGGGGCTCGTAGCCTCCCTCTTCGATGTCACTCTTGTACGGGGCGAACGAGGACCCCATCATGAGGATGCCGTACTGGTCAGGGGAGAGGGCCTCCCCCTGTATGGCCTCCATTGCCCGCACCTTGTTCAAGATGATGCGCTCGGCGTCCTGTGCCTCCTCAGAATCGGGGGCGTTAGGATCGAAGTTAGGCACCTCTAGGCCCAGGTTATGGGCGTCCTCCCGGCCGAGGTACTTGATCAGTTCCTCGTCCAGTTCGGCCTTGTCCCGGCTGTAGATCAGTGCGTACCCGACAGCGTTCTTGGCTTGCAGATGTCCCTCTTCTCGAAGGTCGGTCAGCGAGGGTGATCCGGGGGCGTCAGTGATCTCTCGCAGATCCTGCATGAGCGTCCAGTAGGACGAGGACTCCTGGCGCTGCTGATCGTAGTAGTTGATCCCGAGCACCCAATTCAGGAACATGGTAGAGCGGTCCTCAACCTTACCCTTGTTCAGGAACTCTGCGACCGCTTCGTCACCAGTAGGCAGCTCAGCGTAAGCGTCGGACCGGGGCTCCCGCCCCATCTTCTCGGCCTTGTCCATCTCAGCTATGATAGCCTTCTTGCGCTTCTCGTCCGCCCGATCGTAGATGTCCTCGATCTTCTCTTCATTCGTGAACATGGACACAAAGTCAGTATCGAGGGCACCCAGGTCGTCCAGGAGTCTCCAGACCCCGTCAACACCAGGGTTGATGGCACCTGCGAGATTGAGCAGAGGGGCCTTAGCGGAGTCCTCTGTGCGAGCGCCCGTGAAGGCGTTGATGCCCGTCTGCCCCTCTGTGATGATGCCGAACGCTGCCGGAAGAACGCCGGAGAACAGGCTGGACAGGCGCTGCCACTGGTCAGGGGCGTCACCGTAGAACAGGGCGCTCTGTAGGCTCTCGGGCATCTCCTCGTCGAGACCGGCGTAGGTCAGCGGGATAGTGCCTATGGCAGCGATGGCTTCTGCTGCCTTCATGGATGCGGTGAGCGGGGAATCGGGACCAGCGTACCCGCCACCCGAGAGTGCGATCATGCCAGCGGCCTGCACCCACGGAGGGGCGAATCCTCTGGACTCGCCGTCATCGCCGTTGTCGGACAGGAACTCTGCTACGCCCTCGGTCATCTCTTTGCTGATCTTTGCCACGGCCCGGACGGTGCCCGGCTGTGTCGCCAGCATCTCCGCTTGGAGCGCTGTGTTCTTGCGAAGGAAGGTGTAGAAGCGGGAGACGTTGTCCTTGAAGCCCTTCTCGAAGCGGGTCAGGTCACCGTAGTCAAACAGGAACTTGCGAACGTGCTGTGCGGCCCCGTCGTAGGTGTTGCCTTTCTTGACCTGGTCCAGGAACAGGGCGAGGCGGTCCATCTCCTCCACGTAGGTACCGGCTGCCCGAGCGTAGGTGGAAGGGTTGGCCTTTGTGACCACTGAGGGGCGCAGGAGGTTAGGGATCTTGCTATCCTCCCTAGCGAATATCTTCTCGCCAGTGTTCTGGTCGAACACG
>Ga0255039_10000608_pt1 | contig 11634 bp, 10 predicted proteins | sample BC1_12_1_MG_FD_181713 | JGI IMG/M metagenome (GOLD analysis project Ga0255039, IMG submission 181713) | Seawater microbial communities from Strait of Georgia, British Columbia, Canada - BC1_12_1 | ecosystem: Environmental > Aquatic > Marine > Strait | place: Canada: British Columbia | collected... | reverse complement strand
CATGACTCCCACACCAATGAGCAACCCCTCCAGGGTGCTCTGGGTTTCCATGCCAGCCCGCGCCGCAGCAAGAAGGGCCGTATACACTGGCCCGCATGGTAGCAGGCCCAGCAGCATTCCTAACGGATAGTATGTCCCCGTTGATCTTGCTTCAGAGAGTTTGCGAAACCCCCTTGATAATACACCCTGGGGGTTGTAATAATCCCCGAAAATTACGCCCAAGGGTATCCAGCCGGCCATGGCAAGCCCCATCACCACAATGAGGATGCCGGTAAGGATCATCACGCCTTTCTGGAGGCTGGCAATGCTGGCGACTACCCGGGTAAAGGAACCGGTGGCTCCCATAACACCTCCAAGTAGGCCATAGGTGGTGATCCGTCCACCATTGTAAAGCAAGTGAGGGACAACTACCGACCGCCCCTTCAAGCTGAGTGAAAGGGAGACGACGATCGGCCCGCACATGCCGATGCAGTGACCAAACCCAACAGCAAGGCCTGTGGTAAAAAGGACGAAATATATCGTTTCAGTAGATAACATCAAAGACAAACTCCACCGAACCCACATCGGGAATCGTAACCTTAGCCTTCCAGGTCCGGCGGCCGCTGGGGCATCGGACGATGACTCCTTCACCCCGGTAAACCAACTCTCCAACCGGCTGAAGCATGACCCTGTTTCTCCCCATATTCATGCCAGGCATACCTAAATCAATGTAGGGGGCGGCCACAGGATTCTCACCCGCAAAAGTGACAGTAAAAGTGAGGTCGTGCATTGCTTTTACCGGTTTCGGCTCAATATCCAGGCTCACCTTGGTTCCAGACATATGGGCCCTGCACGGTCCGGCATGGACATCGCAGTCGACCTTTACAGTATTACCCTGACCACTGCAGATCGTGGCCCAAATAGCAAACATAATCAAACTTAGCAACGTAATAAACAACCGGGTTTGAACCTTCGATTTCATGGGGAAGCCTTCCAGGTAAATGCCTAAAATTAGTGTAACTGGCCAACTAGGGCAAAGAATATAGTAGAACCACTTCTATTTCTCAACCAATAACGTGTGGGGCTCGACCCAACAAGCTATCTTCATTGTCACTTGGTTTCATCGCAACCAAAGGTTGCTCCTACATGACATGTATCAATTAAGATGATTATTGTAGGAGCAAGCTTCGCTTGCGATAAGAGCTAGTCTCAAGATCCTTGTTCGCAACCAGAGGTTGCTCCTACATGATATATATCAATTAGGATAATTCCTGTGCCATTGCATCGGCTGGAATCATGCCTATATTTCTAACAGCCCCTTGCAGGCTTAATTTGTTCTATTACAAATAATTAAATTTCGACTTCAAGAGAGGAGGTCTCAGATGGCACGTTTGCTCTATATCGAAGCTTCACCACGCAAGAAAAGATCCGCTTCAATTGAAGCTGCAAGAACCTTTATAAGCGAATATGAACGCACTCACCCAAAAGACGTCGTTGAAACCCTGGATCTCTGGGCAACTCACCTTCCTGAGTTCGATGGGCATGTTATTGATTCAAAATATGTCATCCTTCATGGTCTGGAGCACACAGAGGAACAGAGGCAGGCCTGGAAAGCCGTAGAGGATGTGATCGCCCAATTTACCAGGGCGGACAAATATCTCTTGTCACTGCCCATGTGGAATTTCGGCATCCCCTACAAATTGAAACATTACCTGGATGTCATCGTCCAGCCTGGGTACACCTTTAGCTTCAGTCCTGAAGAGGGGTACAAGGGCCTTATGACCGGCAAGCCCATTGCCACCATCTACGCGCGGGGTGGCGCCTACGGTTCTGGTACCGGCGCTGAGAGCTACGACCTGCAAAAAGCTTATCTGGAGCATATCCTGGCATTCATTGGCTTCAGTGACGTTCAGACCATACTTGTCGAGCCAACCCTGGTATCTCCTGAAGCTAAGGAAAAGATTATGGAAGCAGCCAGAGAGCAGGCCAAGAGTGTTGCTGCGAGTTTCTAGTCCGTAGATGCAGGTGAGGCTGAGTATGGATAGCTAGGGATCCTGCGGAACGAAAAGGCGACTCGGGGACGCGGCGACGCGGCGTGAAATCAAGACAAGTGACGCTATGTGCTTTGCGCTATGCGCTATGCTTCTTACTTAGCTCGGACGTTTCATGAATCACCTACTGCGACCGCGGATATGGGCGTCCCTCCGGGCGTCCTCGGATGTCGCACCTTGCGACGTACCGTTCAGGTACGCCTCAGGTCCAACACCCTGTGGTTGCCCGGTAGCACGACCATCTTCGCGGTCTCGCGACTGCAATTCATGAAACGTCCGAGCTAGACAATTCATAGGTACTGGAGTATTATGCCTGCGTTGTAGAACCCAGAATCTTTCAGAACCAGTGGAACACGATTGATGTGAACGAGGAGGGCTTGATGTCAGTCATTACAATTAGCAGGGAATGTGGTGTGGATAGCGAAGAAGTGGCATCTCTTTTGGCGAAAAACCTGGGTTGGGAATACATCGGTAAACAGTTAGTGGCGAGGATTGCCGGGGAATTACATATCTCTGAAGGCGAAGCTGAGGCGTTTCTTCAGGACGCGCAATCGCGCCTTCTGCGTTTCGTGGATCGATATACTTGCTCGCTGATACAAAAGGTGGTTGATCGCGAGCGTGGTTGCCTGGACGACGAGAGCTACTTCAAAACCGTCAAGAAATTGGTAGAAGATGTGTATGAGGATAAGAATGCTATTATTCTCGGCTGGGGTGGGATGTGTCTTTTGCGGGATAAACCCAAGGTGCTTCATGTTCGGCTGACCAAAGATGAGGCAGGAAAAATTGACACCATCATGAAGCGTTTCAGGATTGACCAAAAAGCAGCCAAATATCACATCGACAGAGAAGAAAAGGATTCAAAAAGCCTGATCAAGCACTATTTCAAGGTAGATTGGAATGACGCTTCTCTTTACGACTTGGTTATCGACATGGGGAAGACCACCGTTGAGGATGCCGCAAACACTATCACTGAAAATCTTAAACTCAAGACGTCCTAACCCTACCGTGGACTTGGGCCAGAATAAAATATCGTAAACCTCTGTTTCAATTGAATAATGTTCAAGAACTACAAATCATTACCGACCACTCTTGTGGCGGACTATATTGTCCGGCCCGCAGAGTCCTTCTTCAAGAAAGAGGCTTCCAGCAGTGTGCTATTGCTCCTGGCCAGCCTTATTGCAGTGGCCTGGGCCAATTCCTCATTTGCCCCTGCTTACCACCACCTTTTGCACACAGATCTCACCTTAGCGCTCGGTGAACTCCGCATCACCAAGTCACTCGTCCACTGGATAAATGACGGTCTCATGACCTTTTTCATTTTTGTCGTGGGATTGGAGATCAAACGGGAAATTCTCGTGGGCGAACTTTCGTCCCCCAAAAGTGCCCTTCTACCTGTTGTTGCTGCCCTGGGTGGGATGCTCCTCCCCGGCGCCATCTATTTTGTCTTCAATCGTGGCACTGCCACGGCAAACGGCTGGGGAATACCCATGGCCACCGATATCGCCTTTGCTTTGGGGGCCATTGCCGTGTTCGGTAGGAAGCTGCCTGTCGGCCTCAGAGTCTTTCTTTCTGCTTTTGCCATTGCAGACGACCTGGGAGCAGTAATCATTATCGCCTTTTTCTACACCAAAGAGATCGTCTGGAGCTACCTCATTATCTGCATTTTTTTCATCTTGGGACTTGTTGTCGCCAACCTCCTGTGGATCAGGTGGACGCTCCTTTACGCGCTTCTTGGTCTTGGCATTTGGATTGCTGTGCTCGGCTCTGGAATTCACCCCACTGTGGCAGGATTTGTGGTCGCCATGTTCATTCCGGCTCGGGGCAAATATGACACTGATCGATTCGTCAAGAAAGTCGGGAAAATCCTGGATGAGTTCCACTGTGAGGAACAAAGCTGCGGCTATTCAATCCTCTTGAACCAAGGACATCTCAGTGCTGTACACGCACTGGAACTGGCCTGTCATGAGGTGGAAACTCCTTTGCAGAGGATGGAGCATTCCTTACATCCTTGGATTGCTTTTGTGCTCTTGCCAGTCTTCGCCTTTGCCAACGCTGGACTGTCTCTCAAAGGAATAAATGTCGCCAGTGTCCTTGCTCAGCCCCTCACCATTGGTATCGCCCTGGGGCTGCTGGTTGGAAAACCGGTTGGCGTTACCTTGTTTTCCTTTTTTGCTGTCAAAACGAACATAGCGGTACTCCCAGCCGGGGTCAGATGGTCGCATATCATTGGAGCCGGCATGCTCGGGGGAATAGGTTTTACCATGTCGTTGTTCGTCTCCAACCTCTCCTTCGTCTCACCGGATCTACTCAACTACTCCAAGCTGGGAATCCTTTTGGGCTCTATTCTCTCGGCCGCAGCGGGACTTCTGTTTTTGACGTACGACTGCTCTTTGCAAAGCAGACGGGAAGCAGCCTCGTCAACGTAATCCGCCCAAATGTTCCTGGAGTTACGACCTTAGGGACGGTCCTATCCACGGCCGCAGCAGGCTATTCGTCTAACATCCGGGGGAGAATCACTTTGATCTATCTCGGTGAACTTGGCCCTGAGCGCTGGACACTCTAGAAACAGATATAACCGCTTCTCCAGGTCCGCCTTCCGGTATTCCTCCACAATGCTCTCAGTGTTCCTCATTGCTAATCCTCCATTTTCCTGAAATGGTTTACGATGGAATCTACAACGGATTCTTCAGCTAAGATTCGCTTGTGACCCAAACCCTTGGTTGTATGCAAGGAGATATTTTGAAATTCATTTGAGAGTTCTTTTGAATCAATATATGGAATAGTTGGGTCATGTAGGTCGTGAACAATAAGAATCTCTGAGTTGATTTCTTTGAATAGATTTGCTGGGTTGTCTCGTTGCATATCGTAGCCAAACTGATTTTCATATTCCTCTATCAGTTCTTGATAGATGTGTGTGGGCACACCAACGTGATCAAAGAAACAGGTCAGGACTTCCGCAAATCTTAGAGCCGGGGCTACGAGGACAGCTTCCAGTGGCTGGTTTTCCTTGGCAATGCTGTTGACCGTAGCAGAGGCTCCCAGGGAGTGAGCAATAACGCCCTGGATCTTGTAGCCATTTGAGGAGGTCAAGAGTGTCCTTATGGTGTCGGTAAACTCAAAGTAACTGGATGTTTTCCCCTGAGACACCCCGTGACCGGGAGCGTCATAGCCGATTACCGAATATCCTCTTCGCATTAGTGGTTCAATAAAATGATGTAATTGGATGCCCCTTCCATTCCAGCCATGAGCCAAAAGAATACTGGGACCGCTACCCCATTTCCAACACTGTACGGTTTTATCATGTACTGACAGTTGAAATGATTCGCCGCTCTCAAGATATTGTTTTTCTACAGGAGTTATCTTGTACGTGGCTGGAGAGAAGAACACCTTTTTGACAAGCAGTTTTGTGAGTGTGGGGGTAACGTTCCACAGCAAGTCCAGAAAACCGTGAATAGCCTTCTGCCTGATCTGGGAAAGACGAACGTTCGTGCTTATGCATTTTTGATGGAGTATCCTGGTTGTCATCTTCTTTCTCCTACAATTGATCTGTGAATGGAAATGAATAAGGATGGACTATTGAGTCATGGAAAATCTGGTGCTCTGAGCCAGGTCAGAGTGCAAAGGAATTGAAATTCCAAATCACAAATCACAAATATCAAACAAATAACAATGACCAAAATTGTCCGCGCTTCGCTTGGACTCCCCACCCTGCGGGTGGGTCCCCAGTTTCAAAATTCCAAACCTGCTTTGTGTTTTGGTCATTGAATATTGGAGTTTGAAATTTGTTTGTAATTTGGTGCTTGGAATTTGGGATTTCATTACTCCACCTAGCTCCTAGCTCCTCTGTTTTTAAGCCTGGTCCTCTGGTTCTGGATTCTTTACTTATAATTAGCCAGAAGCCTCTCTAAAGCTATTTCCTGACGCTTCTTAGTTTCAGAGTCGTCAAGCAATTTGTCATACAGGTGAAAACCGAGTAAGAGTGAATAAAGGTCAAAGGCGAACTGCTCACATTCAATACCCTCTCTAAAATCACCAACTTTTATCGCTGATTCAGCTATCCGACAAAGGCAAGCGATCCAATCTCCTTGTTGTCCCAGAAGGCATTCCCTCACTTTTCCGGGCCTGTCGCTGTAGTCCGTGCTGGCAGTGACGAAAATACAGCCTCCGGTCAAGTTGTCGCTCCACTCTATCCAGTTATTGACCAAGGCTTTGATTCTAGGGATACCGGCCTCAGTTGCCAGAGCCGGGATAATGACATCTTCTGAGAAAATACGAGCGGCGTAATCCAATATTTCGATCTGCAGATTCTCTTTCGATTGAAAATGAGCGAACAACCCACTCTTCGACATGTCCGTCTTTTTGGCAAGAGCGCCGATGCTTACGCCTTCTAGACCTAATTGACTTGCCATATCGAGTCCGGATTCCAGAATGACCATTTTTGTCTCTTTTCCCTTTGTCATGACGCACAATATAGCACGAACGTTCGTTTTGTCAAGTCTTTTTTTTGTCCCCCTGCCTTTGGGCTAACATCATTGACACCAGTGAGTGAGGCGGGTTAACGTCTAAGAGCATATTGATAGGTCCTGAACAGGCTCATACAGACTCTGGCATTGTGGAGGAACATCATGGCCCCGACAGATAAAAACTGGTCTCGGAGAGATTTCCTGAAAGCCGCTGGAGCTGCTGGCGTGGGCTCGGTCATTGCGCCCATTGAATCTCTGGCTGAATCTGCCGATGAACCGCGGGTGATGCCTACCCGGCCTTTCGGAAAAACTGGAGTAAGAGTGCCCATTCTCGCTTCTGGCGGCAGTATGGACATACAACAGCTGATGCTGCATCAGGCCATCAAGTGGGGAGTGACCTATTGGGATACAGCCAATTCCTACTATGGCGGCAATAGTGAAAGGCAAATTGGTAAATACCTGGGCAAGTATCCTGAAGACCGCAAGAAGATCTTTCTGGTGACAAAGTCCCACGCCTGGACTGTCGACGGCATGACGAGAGATCTCAATACATCGCTGGAAAGAATGAAAACAGACTATATTGACCTCTTCTTTTTACATTCTGTCCGGAATATCAGTGAATTGAATGACGATATTAAGGGTTGGAGTCAAAAGACCAAGGCCGGGGGAAAGATCAGATTTTTCGGTTTCAGTACTCACAGTAACATGGAAAAATGCATGCTAAAGGGTGCGACCCTTGGATGGATTGACGGCATCATGATGTCGTATAATTATCGGTTAATGCATACCGATCACATGAGGAGAGCGGTGGATGCATGCGCCAAGGCTGGCATTGGCCTCACCGCCATGAAAACTCAAGGCGGCGGCTCGGTGAAAACCAACACTGAAACCGAGTTAAAGCTAGCCGGACGATTTTTAAAAAAGGGTTTTACCGACGCTCAAGCCAAACTCAAGGCGGTTTGGGAAAACCCGAATATTGCCAGCATCTGCTCAGAGATGCCGAACATGACCATTCTCATGTCTAACGTGGCCGCAGCGTATAACCGGACTAAACTTTCCAGCCAAGATCTTAGGTTGTTGCGTGATTACGCCCAAGACACCGGTTCAGATTATTGCGCAGGTTGTACTGACCTTTGCGAGTCGACCATCAGGAGCGATGTTCCCATTGGCGATGTGATGCGCTATCTGATGTATTGTCGCAGTTACGGCGACCGCCATCGTGCTACAATGCACTTTAACGAAATTCCAGAAATGATTCGGAGAGAGATGGCTCGCTTGGACTATTCGTTAGCGGAGCAAAAATGTCCTCAAAAAATATCCATCGGCAAGCTCATGCGTGAGGCGGTAGATGAGATGACCCTTCGTGACAGCAAAGCTACATGACCCATTACCCAACAAAAAGTGATAAATGGACAAGATCGTAGTTCTCGGTGCCCGACAGCACAACCTCAAAAATATTAATGTCGAGATCCCCCGGGATAACCTGGTGGTAATCACCGGAATCAGTGGCTCGGGCAAATCCTCCCTCGCCTTCGACACCCTTTATGCTGAAGGTCAGAGGCGCTATGTGGAATCTCTCTCTTCCTACGCCCGCCAGTTTCTGGAAAGGATGGACCGGCCTGAGGTGGATTCGATCGAAGGTCTGAGTCCGGCTATTGCCATTGAACAAAAAACTGCCGGTAGGAACCCCCGCTCCACCGTTGGGACTATAACTGAAATCTACGACTACCTCAGAGTTCTCTTCGCCAGGGTGGGCCAACCGCACTGTCTTGGCTGCGGTACAAAAATCCAGGCCATGACCATTCAGCAAATGGTGGACGCCGTTCTTGACCTTCCCGAGGGCACCAGGATTCTTGTCCTGGCCCCACTGGAGCACCACGATCGTGATCAGCCAAAGCGTCTATTCAGCCGGCTCCGCCGTGAAGGATTTGTCAGGGTCCGCGTGGATGGTACTGTTTATAATCTCGACGAGCAGATTCAGCTATCCAGTGATATGACCTCTCGCATTGAAGTGGTGGTAGACCGGCTTGTGGTGCGGGCTGACGCCCTGCGGCGGGCCACAGATTCCATGGAACTTGCCCTCCGAACCGGGGAGGGCAGAACACGAGTGGCTATCGTTGACGGCGAGGAGCGGGATTTCAGTGACCAACCTTTTTGCCATTCCTGCAACGTGAGAATGCCGGGGCTCTCTCCCCAACTTTTCAGTTTCAACAATGCTCTCGGTGCCTGCCCTGAGTGTTCAGGGCTTGGAATCATGGAAATATTTGATCCCGAACTTGTGGTACCTGACCCCGGTCTCAGCCTTAAAGATGGCGCTATTACTCCATGGTTCCAGAAGGGCTCGGTTTTGTTTCTCAACCAACTGGAAGTGCTCGGCCAAGAATATCATTTTGACATTCACACTCCATTTAAGAACCTACCCCCTGAAGCACGTCAGATACTGCTTTATGGCTCTGGAGAAAAAAAACCTCCTGCCGCTGCCAAGACCAAAGGTCGCCGCCGTTTCCAAGAGGAACCTTTTGAAGGCGTCATTCCTTACTTGCAGCGTCGCTGGCGTCAACAAGCCAGCGACGAGCGGGAGCAATTATTCACTTATCTTGCCAAGGGGGTTTGCCGCACCTGTCAGGGAGCAAGGCTGAGGCCGGAATCTCTGACCGTCACCATTGCCGATATGAACATCTACCAGGTGAGTAGCCTGGATATCGCCCAATTGAATGGGTGGATAGCTAACCTTGGTTTTCCACCCCAACAGAGACCTGTGGCGGAGCAGTTACTGAGCCAGGTAAGCCAGCGGCTGGAGTTTTTGAGCCAGGTAGGGCTTTCCTACCTTAGCCTGGACCGGGCTTCCACTACCCTGTCAGGGGGAGAGGCCCAGCGCCTCCGTCTTGCCACCCAGATAGGCTCCAGACTTGTGGGAGTGCTCTATATCCTGGATGAACCGAGCATCGGTTTACATCAGCGTGACAACCAACGGCTACTGGACACTCTCAAAACACTTCGCGATCAGGGAAACACCGTACTGATTGTTGAGCACGACGCCGAAACCATTATGACCGCGGATCATGTAGTTGATGTTGGCCCTGGTGCGGGTGAACAGGGTGGGCATCTCGTTTTCAGCGGCAAGCCGGCTTTACTTCTCCAGCATGCCGACTCCTTAACAGGGCAATACCTCTCTGGCAGTTTGAGCATCTCTGTGCCGGCCGGCCGGCGTAGTCCTGAACGCGGAGTTCTTACCATCGAAGGGGCCGGCGCCAACAACCTGCAAAATATCACCGCCTCAATCCCAATTGGTCTGTTCACATGTGTAACCGGTGTGTCCGGCTCGGGTAAGAGCACGCTCATCTTGGACACCCTCTATCGCGCCGCTGCAAAGCTGCTGCACCGTGCCCGGGAATTTCCTGGGACTCACCGTCGCCTTCGAGGACTTGAGGCACTAGACAAGGTTGTTCATATTGACCAGTCCGCCATCGGTCGCACCCCCAGGTCTAACCCGGCCACTTACACCGGGATATTCACCCAGGCCCGAAACCTACTGGCGCAGGTGCCAGAGGCTCGGACACGGGGATACAGGGCAGGCCGTTTCAGTTTTAATGTCAAGGGCGGTCGCTGCGAAGCATGTGCTGGTCAGGGTATTCTCAAAGTCGAAATGCTCTTTTTGCCCGACGTGTATGTTACCTGTGATGATTGCAAAGGTCTCCGTTTCAACCGGGACACCCTGGAAATAATTTATAAGGGGAAAAATATCGCTCAAATGCTAGACATGACCATGAACGAGGCCCACCGCTTTTTCGGCAACATACCTCTCATTAAAGATAAGCTCTCCACCTTGGATGAAGTTGGGCTCGGCTATCTTAGACTAGGACAACCAGCCACAACACTATCAGGTGGTGAAGCGCAGAGAATCAAACTGGCTCGGGAACTGAGCAAGCGCAGCAGTGGCAAGACCCTGTATCTCCTGGATGAACCCACCACTGGTCTTCATTTCGACGACATCAAGAAGCTGCTCTATGTTCTCAATCGCTTGGTGGAGGCCGGCAATACGGTCGTGGTCATTGAACATCACTTGGATGTTATCAAGACCGCAGACTTTGTCATCGACCTTGGACCTGAGGGAGGGACAGAGGGAGGCCAGATTGTTGGTACCGGGACACCTGAGGAGATCACCCAAATTCCTCAATCGCATACAGGACGGTATCTTAAGAAAATACTAAAATGAGCGTTTCTTGCCAGAGGATATTTAATAGCTAGTTTCCATCCGGAAACTAGTTCATGTCATTCTGAGCCCTTCGACAGGCTCAGGACAGGCTCCGCGAAGAATCTCTGCGGACCCACTAGCTATGAGATTCTTCGTCGCCTTGCTCCTCAGAATGACATCCAAACCACGGTTTCCAGATGGATACGAATTAGTTGGCTTCTCAACCGTAGCTTGCCTGAACCCTAACGTTGCAGGCCTAGTCCGCGGAAAACGCGCTAGAGCGCGTCAGATGAGGTTGCGCACAGTCTCGGTCAGGACGAAGCGTACTTCACAGTACGTTGAGATCCTGACCGAGGCGAGCACAGCCGCAGATGGGGTGCTATGGCGCGAGCGCAGCGATTTTTACCGGTTTGGGTATGCAACGTTAGGGTTTACTTCATTAACATCTATGACCAAAGTCTGCAGGGTCTGCAGCAACTCAGGCGCTATCTCCTCCGATTTAAGATAGTTCAAGGCTGCTCTGGCGATGAATTTTCGGGCCTCGCTGGAAATTTGCACAAATCGAACACCCATGCCGCGCGGCGAAATGTTATCATCAGGGCCCCATCTATTCGACCACGTCACTTCCGCTTTAGCTGTTAAGGCCTGGTCAGAGTTGGGAATATTTATGGTCAATTCAAAGACTTCATTGAGCCTTAACGGTTTTTGACAATGGATGAAGACTCCATTTGGAGTTACATTTGATGTTACCCCATCCATAGTACCTTGATCGGTCTTTATCACGGCCGGCCATTTGATTTCAGCTCTGGGATAGTCACGTTTTTCATTACTCACAAATCACCTTCTTTGTTGTCAGTGGTTTTTCCCAGAGTATCCCGACAGGATTTTCAACACACCTATTGCTATAGTCAGATCCAAACAGTTCCAGACGTAACTCACAAGAAGA
>Ga0255039_10000606_pt1 | contig 11637 bp, 11 predicted proteins | sample BC1_12_1_MG_FD_181713 | JGI IMG/M metagenome (GOLD analysis project Ga0255039, IMG submission 181713) | Seawater microbial communities from Strait of Georgia, British Columbia, Canada - BC1_12_1 | ecosystem: Environmental > Aquatic > Marine > Strait | place: Canada: British Columbia | collected... | reverse complement strand
CACTGCCGCCGGCGTTATCGTCACCACCCAGACTCTGGTCTGGGTTGATGTCCTGAATGAGACCCACCGCCAGGGTTTTCTGTACGTGGCGCTGGTTTACGCAGCCGTGGCAACCCTGACGCTGGTATTCTGCTTCCGCTCCATTAGCGAACACTCCCACCAACTGGTGGAAAAGGCTGTAGACAAACCGAGTTTAAGTGAAATTCTGCACGCCCTCAGAGTCAATCGACCTTTCCTGGTGCTGCTACTGGCCATTTGCCTGTCCGTTTTCTCTCTGACCACGTTCCTGTCGACCCTGGTCTACTACATCAAATATGACTTGCTCAAACCCGACCTGATCGGCGTGGTATTCGGAATGAAAACCGGCATCAGCATGCTGTCATTACCCTTCTGGACCTGGCTGGTCAAGAAATCCAGCAAGCGTTCGGTATGGTGGGTCGCGGCGGTGATGTTCATTCTCGGCCTGCTTGCCCTGTTCGCTTTGCCGTCGTCCCAGGTTACGCTCATCCTGGTTATACTGGGCTTCATATCGTTTGCATACGGGGCATTCACGCTCAATTTCTGGGGCATGCTCCCCGACACGATTGAGTACTCCCAGCTGAAAACGGGAGTTCGTGCTGATTCAGTTATTTTCGGGCTGGCCCAGTTTGTCCTCAAGACGTCCATCGGAATTGGCGCCGGGGCCCTGGGCTATCTGCTGGTATTCGTGGGTTACGAGGCGAATATCCAACAAAGTGCGGACACACTATCCGGAATGCGCAATATCCTCGTGCTGGTTCCTGTGCTACTGCAGGTCGGAGCGTGCCTGGTGTTGCTCGCCTACCCGATCAGCAACCGCAGCCACGCCAGGATGGTGCGGGAAATTGCGGATCGCTGACCCGGCCGGGGACTTCAGTCGCTGACGGGACCAGAGGAGCCCCGCACGACCAGCTCCGACTCGAAATAAACCCGGTCTTCGTAATCCTTCCGGTTTTCACATAATGCAATCAGGGTTTCGGCCGCTTTGGCAGCCATGGCATCCGTCTTCTGACGCATCGTAGTCAGTGCCGGCCAGACATAGTGCGCAATCTCCACATCGCCATAACCCACCACGGAAAACTCCGCCGGAACTTCTATGCCCGCTTCATGTGCATAGCGGAGAATGCCAGCTGCCATCATGTCACTACCGGCTATCACCGCCGTAGGCCTGGGGTCCTGCGACATAATTTCCGGTGCGATCCGGTACCCGTATTCGAAGGAGACGATTTCATTGTGGAAGGTGACATAGCTCACCTCAACCGGGGCACTGTCCAGAACCTCCAGCACACCCCGCAGGCGCGAACTGACGGCAGCGTGGTTGGGCATGCCAGTGGCGATGGCAAAATGACGGTGGCCCAAATCCAACAGGTACCTGGTCAGAACCCGGGAGCCTGCTGCATCCCGGTCAACGACACAGGGTGATAATGATTTTTCACCCTCGGTCAGCATGCAAACGAAGTTTACACCCCATAACGTGAGCTTTTCCTGAAATTCGATGTCAGAACTCCAGGGGTGGGTCAGCACCAGTCCATCAACCGAACCACTGTCAATTACCTCGTGCAGTGATGTTAAATCGGCTTCGTCCAGGCTGCCCATAGGGTGAATTGAAACGGTATAGCCCCGATTGTGGCATTCATGCTGTACACCGATGATGACATCGGAATACCAGTTCCAATGCGGCAGGTCCAGCATCACGATGCCCAGGTTCTGTGAACGGCCGATGCTGAGCTTGCGCGCGATGGCGCTTCGAGTGAATCCAATCTCCTTTGCCGCCAGATTCACACGTTCCGCCATGGCTGGCCGAACATGAGGTTCCTGATTTAGTACACGGGAAACGGTTTTCAGTGAAACACCCGCGTGACTTGCAACATCGCGAATGGTCGGTTTTTTCCTGCTCCTGGCGAATTTGTTCGTATTCTGCTTCGACGTCATCGCTCGACTATCCAATAGTGCGGGTATGGCTGTCAATCAATGTCTACCGGACCGCTCAGTCCACCACGGGTATTTCCAGGGTCGCGTTCTGCTGGCAACAGGCGCCAAACCAGTGTGCACTGGGTTTAGGCGTGCGTACCTGGGTAGTTCGGTCGACCGCTATCAAACCGAACTTTGGTGCATAACCCTTCATCCACTCGAAGTTGTCGAACAGGGTCCAGGCCAGGAATCCACGCACGTCGAGGCCATCATCGATGCACCGCCGGACGCTTTCCAGGGCTCCGTGGAAAAATTCGATCCGCTGGTGGTCGTCATCGGTGGCAATGCCGTTCTCAGTCACGATTATGGGGCAGTTAACGGCCTCGGCGACGCGCCGAATCGCCCCACCAATGGAGGCCGGGCTGTACGGGTAACCCAACTGGGTTTGTTCGACATCCTGCGGCAGAAATTCCTCGCGGTCTGAGTGGAATGTCGAGTGCGTGTAAGTCTGGACACCAACGAAATCGTCGTCTTTCACAGCCTCCAGGAAGGCGTCATCGCAAACTGCGCGGAACTGTGCCCGGGTTTGCTCACCGCCGCTGACCAGCCGTTCATCCTTGAAGCTTAGTGTAATCCCGAGTTGCACCTCGGGGTCGATGCTTTTGATGGCCTCGTATGACTTGCGGTGAGCCGCTATACATACCGGAAGACCTTTTTCGACCTCGGTGGAGAAAAACGGACGGAAGCTGGAAACATCATCTGCACCGCATAGTTGCGCCGCCTTCTGAAACCAGGGTTCGTTTTCAAATTCCCGGCCAATCCTCAACAAGCCGCGGTACTGCATGACAAAGGGAAGGTTCGCCTCGTTCAAGGTGAAACCCATGGGTACCATTCCCTTTAAATTTTGGGTCACGAATTCGCAAAAACGGGTGAATCGATCGGCATTTTCCATGTTTTCCCAGCCACCGTCCGCCGCCATCCAACGCGGATGCGTGAAACAGTGGTAGGAAATCAACGGCTGCACGCCATTTTCATGACAGCACTCGACCATGCGCCGGTAGTGATCCATCGCCGCCTGGGAATAATATCCCTGCTCCGGCTCGATGCGTGACCATTCCAGAGAAAACCGGTAGCTTTTCATCCCCAGATCAGCCAGCAAACGAATGTCTTCCGGGTAACGCCAGAAATGATCAAGGGCGTCGCCTGCGGGCTCGGCAAATAAGCTGTTGTTTACGTGTTCAAGAACCCAGACCTCGTTGCTGGTCGTATTGCCCTCGACCTGGTGTGCGGAGGTTCCGATTCCCCACAAAAAACTATCTGGAAATGGTTTGTTTTTCATATTTTAAACCCTTCGTACAAAGTTTAATGTATCGACTATAGACACCGGTGTCAAAACTTTTGGTGGTTGAAAAACCATAATGAATTCCGATAAATATACTCATCTGGTTTGTGCGATCCAGGCATCACCGGCCGCATGAATTTCGAAGCCCTTGGAAGCCGGTTGCCGCCCCTTCTTTTCCTCGATCCCGCGAACAACGACGACCACCCTGGATGCCGGCGCAGTGACCTGTTCGACACCGGCGGGAACCGATTTCGAAGCATGGCTTCTCTGGCAGACGTGCAAGCAGAGCTCCTGGATACCGTCACACTTCACCACGTGAAAATTATCCGACTGCGGAGAATAAAACGAAACCGAACAGTAAGAACCGGAACAGTCTGCCAGCACAACTTCAACCGGCCCCTCGCTCAATTCGAGCACAGCCACAGAGTAATTCAGTTCAGGCGCAGGCTTGACCACGTTTCGGCTATGGCTGTCGACCGGCGGCCAGTGGTAAAAGGTGTTTACACCAGCTATTGAAACGACCTGCTTCATGGCTTTCCACATTTTCAGGCGGGGGATGAGCGCCAGTACCAGCCAGTGCAGTAGCGCAGTCGCCAGCAGGATGCAGATTATGGCGGTCATTGCAGTCACTGGTTTTGCAAACGCTTGATTCGTGGAAGTTGCCCTTTGCGTAAGCTGTTTATGCCTCCGAATGCAGGACGGTAATATCTCATGGTAAGCGTCAACCTGGACTCGCCTCCACTGGGCAGCCAGTTTTCACCCACCGGCCGCGGAGACAGGTAAATTCTGAACGAGCCATCCGGCTCCGGCCGCACGCTTTCCCCGCAGAATGAAAATCGCTCTGCTTCATTGGGAATCAGAAACAGATCGTTGCCATACACCGTGAGGCTCCACCAGGCTGAGGGAAGGGGTTTCCCTTCCAATAAGTAGCAGCACTGGCCATTGAGCGATATGCCTTCGTCGTCCTTTGTCGCCGTAAAATAGACAGCCTCCGATGCATTCAATGCCATCAGGCCTTTCAGGGCAACATGCGCCCTTAACCAGGGATTGGCCGAAGCAGCTCCCGTCGCCCAATTTGAAATCCAGGGCCCAAAGTGCAGCGATGTCAGGTGATATGCAATACGAAGTCCCGCCCAGACGCTTATGGCAACCAGGAAAACCAGAGCGCATACAGTTGCAAGGCCGTAAACAATCGTTTCCGTTCCCAACATTCACCTCCACCTGCCGGTCGCCAGAGTTGACAACATTCTCATAAGGATCAAGAATGACACCGGTGTCATTAGAATAAACCATCCAGCCAACGGTGACCAGCATGGAAAGCCAAGAACGGAAATTCACGGTACCCGGGTCCGCGCCGGACATCTACAATCCCATACCGATGGGCAAGCTGCTCGCCCACCATGCCGAAAGGCAGGGAGAGCGTGAGTGCCTGGTCTTCGAACACAAGTCATACACCTGGAATGAGCTGGACCGGAAAGCGAATCGTCTGGCCCGGTACCTACAGTCGCAAGGTGTAAAAAAAGGTGACTTTGTCACCATAGCCCTGCGCAATGGCCCCCGTTTTTTTGAGGCCGCGTTTGCAGCCCTCAAATTAGGCGCAACCCCCAACCCGGTCCCCTATCGCCTACCGGCTGCTGAATTTACGGCCGTCATGGGCCTGGTCAAGCCGTCTTTCATATTCTGTGACGAAGCGGAACGTGCCGGTAATACCCCCTGTATTCCGGAACATTTTGACCTGCCCGAATCAGTGCCCGAAGATCCGCTGACCGCTTGTGTGCCGCAAAGCTGGAAGGCCCTGACGTCCGGTGGCAGCACGGGGGCCCCAAAGGTCATCGTCAGCCACATGCCTGGCGAATGGGACCCGAACTTCCCGTTACTGGAAATTCCGGTCGATTCGGCCGTTCTGATTCCGGGGCCGCTGTACCACAACGCGCCTTACGCCATGGCCATGTTGTCGCTCATGAAGGGAAACTCCGTTGTACAAATGCCGAAATTCGATGCGGAGGCCTGCCTGAAGCTGATTGAAAAATACAGGATCGAATGGACAACCATGGTTCCTACGATGCTCAACAGGATCTGGCGGTTGGATGACGAGACCAAGGATCGCTACAGCCTGGATAGCCTACGGTGCATCCTGCATACGGCCGCGGCTTGCCCTCCCTGGCTGAAACGGGCGTACATCGACTGGCTCGGGGGCGAGCGAATTTTTGAGCTTTACGGTGGAACCGAAGACACCGGTCGAACTCTGATCGACGGCAATGAATGGCTCGAACGGCCGGAATCCGTCGGCAGGATGCAGCCAGGCTTCAATGTCCGCATACTGGACGAGAACGGCGAAACTTTGCCGGCAGGGGAAATCGGCATGATCTACCTGCTGCCCGACAGCGGATTCGCCTCCACCTACCACTACCTTGGGGCGGAAAGAGACCATATCGGCGAGTGGGAGACACTGGGCGACATGGGCCACCTGGATGAAGATGGCTATCTTTACCTGGCCGACCGCCGCACCGACCTGATCGTTTCCGGCGGGGCCAACATTTACCCAGCCGAAGTGGAGTCCGCCATCGAGCGTCACCCGGAAGTGATCTGCGCCGTTGCCATCGGGCTGCCGGACAACGACCTCGGGCAACGGGTTCATGCCATTGTGCAGGTCCGCGAAGGTACCAACACCGCCACACTGGAAGACGAACTGCGCCGTTTCAGCGCTGACCAGATTGCCCTGTACAAGACGCCGAGGGACTACGAGTTCGTAACGCAGAAACTTCGTGACGAAGCCGGAAAGGTCCGCCGTCATGCCCTGAGGGAAGAAAGGACCGGGCCAACGGTAAACCCGGCTTAATCGATCCGGATTCGGGCAATCACCGCGAAGTGATCCGACGGATAGGGGGCGCCATCCGGGGCGCGGGAAACAATTTCTGCATCGAGTATTTCAATGTCCTCGCTTACGAAAATGTAGTCGATTTTTTCGTCTTCGGGATCCGGCGGGAAGCCTCCGCGGGTCCCGACATTTTGCGCCTCCGGATTAACCGCCCTGAAGGTGTCCACCAGGTTTAAGGGCTCCTCCTGCAGGTAGCGGATGATCCGGCTGCTCTCACCGGCGTTGAAATCACCTGTCAGGATGACGGGATCGTCACTGTGCGCGCGATCAAGAATTTTCGCGGCTATCAGCCTGACGCTTTTTTCATGACCACCCTTGTGGCCCTTTTCTTCCCAGATCACGTCCAGGTGGGTGTTGAAGTGGTATACAGAACGGCCGCTCTCTTTCTCGATAAAACGGGCCCAGGTGGTCATCCGCTTCCACAGTAGTCCCCAGGTGTTGGAGCCTGGCACATCAGGAGTGTCGGATAATTGGAAATCACCCGTGTATCCGGGGTCAGGCTCCCATCGCCCGTGGCGGTAGTAGATCTGGACTCCACTTCCGGTACCATCGCTTTCGCGGCCCCGGCCCAGAAAATGGTACGCTTCGAGCGCCTCATCCATGAATTGCGCCTGGTCGCCAACAGCCTCCTGTGTCCCGACAAAATCGGGTTGATATTCGCGGATCAACTGCACCACCCGTTCACGCCGGTTTTCCCAGCTGTTCTCGCCCTCGTCCACCGGCACTCGGATATTGAAGGTCATCACGGTCAGCTCTACCGAATCTCCCGGCCCTTCCGACCAGAGCGGTCCGGGCGCCAGAATCGCCAGGCTAAGGCAACATAGAATTCGCATTTTCAGCATCATCGGATATAATTGTTTTAATGTTTAAACATTTGGATAAATGATGTTATCACCAATGATCGAGCCGCGTAGTTATTTCGACGGCGCCAGCGGCAAACTTCATGGCGAAGACGTCCTCGTCAGCACAAAGGTACTCGGCCAACTCGCAGGCGTGTTTGCCGATGCGGAAGCGTTCGCGGCAATGGATCCTTCCACGGTGGTTTATCACGTGGAGATGCAACAGCGTACAGAAGAGGGTACGGCCGGCGGCCTGTTTTTTGGCACCAGTTTTCTCCGGCCTGGAAAGGTCGGGAATGAGTACAACATGACCCGCGGCCATTTTCACAGTCGACGCGAATGCGCCGAGTACTACTGGTGCATACGGGGCACAGGCGCCCTGATCATGATGAACGAGGCCCGTGAAACCTGGGCGGAAATCCTGGAACCCGGCTCGCTGCATTACATCCCCGGCCAGGCTGCACACCGCCTGGTCAACACCGGCGACGCGGAACTGGCAGTCGGGGCCTGCTGGCCGTCAGATGCCGGCCACGATTACGACTCCATCAACACGGCAGGCTTCAGCGCCAGGCTTTTAGAAATCAACGGGAACCCCACTCTCATAGCGGATTCGGAGAGATAGCTTGTTACGCATTGACCACAGCAGTCCGCAGCCTCTTCATCTGCAGGTGGAATCCCTGCTTCGCGAAATGATCCGCGACCGCGCATATAGCGAGGGAAAATTACTACCACCAGAAACCAAACTGGCTGCCAGCCTGAGCGTTAGCCGCAGCACCTTGAGGGCGGGAATTGACCGCCTGGTCCGTGACGGACTGCTTATTCGCCGTCGCGGATTCGGCACGCAGGTTGCACCACCTCGCGCTCATTCATCCCGCCTTGAGGCCTGGGGCAGCTTCACGCAGGAAATGGCGGAAAAAGGCGAGCGAGTGCAACAGTTTTCACTGGCCGTGCGGCAGCACAGAGCGCCGGCCCGGGTGTGCCGCGCATTTGCCCTGGAGGAAAGAACGAGCCTATTGTCGGTTTCGCGCATTAGAGGTTTCAACGATGAGCCGGTTGTCCACTTCCAGTCGTGGTTTCACCCCAGGCTGGGATTGACTGGAAAAGAAGACTTCGACCAGCCCCTCTATGCCCTGCTGTTCGAGAAGTGCAACGTAACTCCGGAACACTCGTACGAGGTGATAAAGGCCGTGTCCGCAGGTAAGAGAATGGCGGAGCACCTTGGTGTTAGGCCTGGCACACCATTGCTGCAGCGGGTGCGGCGCGTTCTGGATGCCGCTTCCCGGCCAATTGAGTTTGCGCTAAACCACTACCGCAGCGACCGCTTTGAATACACCCTGCACCTGCAAAGGAACCTGGAATGAACTGTCTGGTAGCTGATTTTGGTGGAACCCGGATCAAAATCGGTTTGATGCAAAATGGCCGCCTCCTCGCACACGACATCCTGGCTACCATCGACGAAGAGCCAATGGACTGCACCATGGAGAAAGTTGGTGACGGGCTTGAAGGGCTCTGCCATGCCCATGGCATTACACCGCAGGCATGCAATGGATTCGCTGCAGGATTCCCAGCGCTGGTGGACAACAGCACTAATCGGATTTTAGATCATTACGGCAAGTTTCCCGGTGCGCCACAGTTCGACTTTGACGGTTGGTCAGCCCGGCGTTGGGGCCTTCCAGTAGCGTTAGACAACGACGCCCGACTGGCCCTGCTGGGCGAGTGGCAACACGGTGCCGGCAGAGGTTCGAACCATCAGGCCATTGTGACCCTTGGTACCGGGGTCGGCTCGGCCGTCTTGCTTGATGGCATTCTGTTTCGGGGGCCGGATTGCAGGGGTGGTAACCTGTGTGGCCATTGGATAGTCAAGCCGAATGGCCATCCCTGCGCTTGTGGCAACCGTGGCTGCGTGGAGGCAGAAACCGGTAGCGGATCGTTGCACCAGCGGGCCCGTGAAAGGCTGGCCCTTACCAACCGCACAGCGGAACTACCCGACAGCCTGGACTACAGCTTGCTGCTGGAACTGGCCGGGCAGCAAGTGGACTGGGCCGTGGCAATGCGTGACGAAGCCATCCTTTACTGGTCAATTCTTTGCGGCAACATGATCAACGCCTTTGACCTGAACCTGGTGGTGCTTGGCGGCGGTGTCATGCATGCCCGGGATGCACTGATGCCAAGCCTTTCGGAGCAGGTAAACCGATTTGTCATCGGGCACGATCAGTCGGTGAGAATCAAGTCGGCGGAACACCCGGACACCATGGCCTTACTCGGTGGCGAATGGCTTATCAAGGAGAAAACCAGCGCATGAAACACACGTCCAATTACGACAAATACCCCTGCGTCAGCGTGCCTTGCCCTGCCGATTCCGGCGTGGCCGGTTGGGAAGAAATCGCCCGCCAGCTGAATTCGGCGTCACAGGAATCCGCCCGTATTACTGTCGAGTGTTACATCGGTGTCGATGTTGAAGAAATTGGCAGAACCCTGGAAACCCATCTGAGTCCGGACGTGTTGCTGTACTCAACCGAAGCGATGAAAACGGAGGCGGAAGTGGATGCCCTGGTCGCTCCGTTTGATGGTGGTGACGACCCCGTATTCGGACACATCTCGCCATTGAACATGGAGGATTTTTTTTGCTGTGAAAAGCTCACGGCCTTGAAGGATAAAGTCAGCAAGGCACCAGGCCTTGTGGTCATCGTGGGACCCGGCGCCAGCCTGGTTCATCCGGGAGACGTTCTTGCGTATGCCGACATCGCCCGCTGGGAAGCGCAAATGCGTATGCGGCGTAACGAGGCCTGCAATCTTGGCACCTCCAACTACGAGTTGAAATGGTCTCTGCAGTACAAGCGGGCCTATTTTACCGATTGGCGCGTGTGCGATCGCCTGAAACGGTCACTATGGGATCGCATTGATTTCCTGCTGGATACAAACCTTCCGGCTCAACCAAAGATGGTCACCGGCAGTGCGCTGCGGACCGGACTGGCCATGACGGCCCGCCGACCGTTCCGGGTGGTGCCATTTTTCGATCCGGCGCCATGGGGTGGACAGTGGATGAAGGAAGCCTGTGACCTCGGCCGCAATGAAAGCAATTTCGGCTGGTGCTTTGACTGCGTGCCCGAGGAAAACAGTCTGCTACTGGAGTTCAACGGTGTGTCGGTCGAGATACCTTCCATCAACCTCGTGTTCCAGGAGCCCGTTGCATTGCTGGGTCCATCCATCCATGAACGCTTTGGGGCTGAATTCCCCATTCGCTTTGACTTCCTCGACACCATCGATGGCGGTAACCTCAGCCTGCAGGTCCACCCGAAAGACGAGTACATCAAGGACCAGTTCGGGATGAACTATACACAGGACGAGAGTTACTACATATTGGACGCGGATGAAAACGCCACTGTCTTCCTCGGCCTGTCTGACGAAAGTGACCCTGTGAGCCTGGAGGCCGATCTGAATGAAGCCCAGCGCGGGGGCAAACCATTCGATGCGACACACCACACCAATGAGTGGCCGGCCTGCAAACACGATCATTTCCTGATTCCCGCCGGCACCATCCATTGCTCGGGTTCAGGCACCATGGTTTTGGAAATTTCGGCCACGCCTTACATTTTTACCTTCAAGTTATGGGATTGGGGAAGGCTGGGACTGGACGGAAAACCACGGCCGATCAATATCGACCGAGGAATGAAGAACATCGATTGGGGCCGCAGGCGGGACTGGGTTGAGAAAAACCTTGTAAATAACATACAGACTGTTGGTCGAACTTCCGATTACACCGAGGAACGAACCGGCCTCCACGAGTTGGAATTTATCGAAACACGACGTCATTGGTTTACCGGGCCCGTGTCACACCACACCGGAAATACAGTCAACGTACTGAACCTGGTAGAAGGCGCGGAAGCCCTCGTCGAGAGTCCTGACGACTCATTTGAACCCTTTACCGTCCATTACGCGGAGACTTTCATCGTCCCCGCGTCAGTGGGTAATTACCTCATTAGACCCATTGGCAAATCCGACGGCAAGACCTGCGCGACCATGAAAGCACACGTACGAGAAAATTAATTAGCAGAGGAAATCAAATGACTTTTGTTACAAAGCCCATCCCGAATGAAAAACCACCGGTCAAGCGCGTGGTTCGCCCCTGGGGAGAATTCAGCCAGTATGCATTCAATGAAGACTGTACCGTGAGCCTGATGACCGTCGTTCCGGGCATGCGTTTGAGCCTGCAATCCCATACCGGCCGTGGCGAACTCTGGATTGTTCTCGATGACGGCGCCGAAGTCCAGGTCGGAGAATCCGTGCGACGTCTCGAAGCCGGCGACGAAGTTTGGATAAAGGCCAACGAAATGCATCGCCTTTCCTGTCCGGACGACCTTGAATCGCCGGTCAGGGTGCTGGAAGTTGCATTCGGAAACTGGCAACAGGAAGACATCAATCGTTACGAAGATGACTTCGATCGTCCCGAAGAAGGAGAGTAGCGGGGGCGCGCGCATCCACTCTCCCTCGACGCGACACCTCCTGACGCTGCACATCACTCTTATGGATCACAGTGATGACAAAGTTACACTAAAAAGTACACTAATGGCATAAATCGAATATAACTATCTGAAATAAAAGGTACACAACTCGACTCATAATCGATTGGCCGTAGGTTCAAGTCCTAC
>Ga0255039_10000605_pt1 | contig 11644 bp, 10 predicted proteins | sample BC1_12_1_MG_FD_181713 | JGI IMG/M metagenome (GOLD analysis project Ga0255039, IMG submission 181713) | Seawater microbial communities from Strait of Georgia, British Columbia, Canada - BC1_12_1 | ecosystem: Environmental > Aquatic > Marine > Strait | place: Canada: British Columbia | collected... | reverse complement strand
TATTTATTGTTGCCTCCCTGTTTGTCCAGCCCGCAATAGCGGAGGACCTGGGAGATCCACGGATTATTGTCAGTGGCGAAGGTACGGTCGAGATTGCGCCTGACATGGCGATACTGAGCCTGGTTGTCATGCGCGAGGCGCCTACTGCGGAAGGCGCACTCGCGACCAATAGCGCGGCGATGACGTCGGTCATGAAAGCCATGACCGGTGCCGGAATTGCCGAGCGCGATATTCAGACCACGCAGTTTTCCATACAGCCCCGCTACAGCCGCGAGACACGTAAGCCTGATGGGACTTCAGAGACACGCAAACTGGTGGGTTACACCGTGCGCAATGGCGTAAATGTGCGGGTGCGCGATATCGATGCCGTGGGTGAAGTGCTCGACATGTCCGTCCGTCTCGGAGTCAACGAGGGAGGTGGTATCCAGTTTTCCAATGCGGACCCAACCAAGGCTCTCGAGCGGGCCCGCAGCAATGCGGTGAAAGACGCTATGGACAAGGCGCGCGGGCTGGCCAGTGCGGCCGGCGGTAAAGTGGGCAGGGTACTGGAAATTTCAGAACACAACATTGGTGCCCGTCCGATGAACATGGCGCGGCGGGAAATGGCAATGGACAGCATGAAGGTTTCGGTTCCGATTGCGGCAGGAGAGAATACCTACCGGGTTTCCATCAGTTTGTCGGTAGCACTCGAGCAGTAGCTGTTTGGCTCAGTCTTTAGGCGTTGGTCGATCGATCAACTCCGTCAGTAAATTCGGGTGTTGCCTGGCGAAAAGCCTGCCACTCATTTCTGAAAACGGCAGTGAATAGTGCACCCTGTCATAGAGGGCGGGTGTGTCGTCACTTGTCCGTGTGCGGCAGGTTTCCAGCACCCGGTTTCGGCACAACAAGGCGACACGGTCAATATAATAGGACTCCAGGTTATAGAATGCCTTGTGCAATGGCTCTTCCATGAATTTGTCAGCAAAGTATGAAACGTTCTCCGGCGCAGCGCAGCTGTCGGTGGTGCCCGTCTTGTTAATGTAGTATGTGCAGTGTCTTACCGTATTGATGTAACCGCCAAAAGTCACTATCTTGAGCGCAGGACGAGCCTCCTTTAGCGTCTGCAGGATTTGCAGAAACAGGGTCTTGTTTGCCGCGTAAGGCTGGTTTACTGCGTAGACAATAATGTCCAGTTGTTGCAGAAAGGCGGGCTCAAATAGCGTAGCCAGAGCATTCTGGCAGTTCGCATTATCGGTGACAAAACTTGCTGATACGCCGCGCATCGGCGCGCACCGGTTGGTACTGCCGAACAGGATCAGGTTTACGTTCGAATCGTCGCCATAGGCCGCAGACATGAAGTTATAGCCGTCGACCTCGGAGGAGTTACCCAGCACCATTATCTGTAAGTCAGCTTCCATGTTGCATGATGCCGCGGTCAGGTTGGCGAGCCGGCAAGCTTTACCCACTTTGTCAAAGCGTGTTTGCTTTCCGGCTTCAATCTGGTCGGTGCTGAGGTGTATGGTCGGAAATCGCCAGACCCAACCGTTGCTTAACCAGGCGTTGGCGGCGATCAACGCGAGGAATACCGATACGCCGACTGTGCGCAGGGCAAACCGCTTGTCGGAGACCGCCGAGACTTCCTTGTCGCTGTTTTTGTGCCGACGGTAGAAGCGTTGTTCGATGCCGTAATGTAGCGCGCAGGTCGCCACTAGGATAGTCGCGGCAAGGGCCAACTGGTCTGAGATGCGAAGTTGCATACCATGGTGGTAGCGATACAACACGATTAGCGGCCAGTGGACCAGATACATCGAGTAGGACACCCGGCCCAGCCAAATACTCAGTGGATTTTCCATCAGCGCGCGGGGTGTTCGCGCTAGGCCCGTGCGCGTGGTCCCGGCCAGCAGCATCAGTGCGGTTCCCGTGGTAGGTAGCAATACTGCCCAGCCAGGAAATCGGGTTGCTTCATCAAAGGAGAATACACTCGCACCGATGCAGCTCAGCCCCAGCCAGAAACTAGCGCTTGGCAGCCACGTCGAGCGCGCGAATACCGTGTGTGTCAGTGCGCTGGAGAGTGGGATGATCAGAGCGCCAAGAGAGAATTGGAACACTCTGAACGGCAGGAGATAGAACGCGGCGGATGGATTAACGGTTGAGTACACTATGCACAGTGCAGCACCCGCAAACGTGATCAGTGTGAGAGACGCGCCAAACGGAATGCGCTTTCGCAGTGTCAGCAGCCACGTGATCAGTGCGGGCCAGAACAGGTAAAACTGTTCTTCGACGCCCAGCGACCAGGTATGTAACAGAGGCTTCAGTTCCGAGGCTGCGTCCCAGTATCCGGATTCCGCGTAGAACACGAAATTTGACACACTGAACAGCGCGGCCGCGGCTGAGCGCGCGAATGGCGTCATGTCCTCGGGTGTCAGGATGAATGAGGCGCCCAGCAAAGTGACTGCGACGGTCGCGATCAACGGTGGCAGGAGGCGCCTTATTCTCCGCGCATAAAAATCTGTATACCGGAATGACTCGTTTTCATGGCCTTGCTTGATGATCGCGGTGATGAGAAAGCCGGAGATCACGAAGAACACGTCGACGCCGACGTACCCGCCCTGAAAACCGGCTACGCCGAGGTGGAATACAACGACACACAGCACGGCGATCGCTCTGAGACCATCTATGTCGGCGCGATAGTTCACCGATTGCGCAACCCCGAAGGAAAAGTGTTGATTGGTGGACTCGTATGCTTGTTATACAAGGTGATAGCGGGTTAGCTTACAACAAAGAGAGGGTTATTTCGCCCCGAGCACCCGTGTTTGGCGCACAGTCAACAGCACGGGTTTACCTCAAGTGATGGAATAAGTGGAGTAGCAACTGATGCGTATTGGTGTGTTTTCAGGCACGACCCCGGCGGTGGGAAGCAGTCTTAAGGAATTGGTTGCGTTTGCACAGGATGCAGAAGCGCGCGGTTTCGACAGCGTCTGGCTGCCCAATATTTTCGGTGTCGATGCTGTGGGCGCTTGCGCTATCGTCGGCTGGGAGACAGAGCGCATTGAATTGGGTACGGCGGTCACGCCCACCTATCCGCGCCACCCGGCGGCTCTCGCTCAGCAGTCCCTGACGACACAGATGGCCTGCGATGGCCGGTTTGCCCTGGGTATCGGGTTATCGCACCAGGTCGTGATTGAGGGCATGTTGGGTATGTCCTATGACAAGCCCGCACGCCACATGGCGGAATACCTCAAGATTATCGCGCCACTATTGCGCGGCGAGGCGGTGGATTTTGAGGGGGAGCAGCTCACGGCCAAGTTGGCCATGGGCTTGCCTGATCTGCCTCCTGTACCCCTGTTAGTTGCTGCGCTGGGGCCAACTATGCTCAAGCTGGCTGGCGCGTATTCTGAGGGTACGACAACGTGGATGACCGGTCCTCGCACGATCGCTGAGTATATTGCGCCTGGCATTAATGCTGCTGCGGCAGAGGCGGGCAGGCCCGCGCCCCGAATCGTCTGCGGCCTGCCAATTTGTCTGACGAACGATGTGGATGGCGCTCGCGAAATGATCAGCAAGACGCTGCAGGTTTACGGTATGTTGCCATCCTATCGGGCGATGCTCGATCGGGAAGGTGTCGCGGGGCCTGCGGAGCTGTCGATTATTGGTGACGAGGCTGACCTTCGAGCGGCGCTGAGCGGGCTGCGTGATGCAGGTGTAACCGATTTTAACGCAGCCGTGATGACCCATGGCGATGCCCGTCTTGAGCCATTGCTGGAATTGCTGCAATCGGAGCTGTCGAGTCAACGGGATTGAGCGTGCTGAACCGGCATAGTCGGACGCTCGTGCTATCCGAAAAATGCGCCGGCGGTTAAGTATTCTGAGTACAATGAAGCGCGTAATAGTCGATTGACGCGCTTTATTCGCGTGGGCATGCAGACGTTGTTGTGCAGTAGCCTTCGCAGACTGGACAGGCCGTTCTTGGTGGCGAGCGCCGTCGCTTTTTAGAGAATTATGTAGCCGCCCGGTGCCTGGATGGGCCAGACCACGAAGGCGTATGATGGTGACGCGCAGGGCGCTAGAACAGTCGTCATGCGCCTGACTTTGATAATAAATTATGACAGTGTTTAATCTTGGTTCGTTGATTATAGATCACGTTTATCGTGTTCCGCGCTTCGTGCAGCCCGGTGAAACGCTTGCGACCGAGCGCTACACACGCTTCGTCGGTGGTAAAGGATTAAACCAGTCGCTGGCACTCGCGCGGGCCGGTGTCAGTGTTTGCCATGCCGGCTGTATCGGGAGTGATGGTGAAATATTGCGTCAGACGCTGGTGGAGGCCGGCGTGGATGTGAGGTTGCTGCGGCGTGTTGATCAACCCAGTGGCAGTGCCGTTGTGCAGGTCGACCGGTCGGGTGAAAACTGTATTCTACTTCATACGGGGGCCAACGACTGCGTCGATCCTGCCATGCTTGCGGAGATATTGATGGAGGCGGCGCCCGGTGACTGGATTTTGATGCAGCACGAGACGCCCTGTGTGGCAGATATGATTTGCGCCGCGTCCGCGGCGGGACTGGTGGTGGCACTGAATCCGGCACCCATGGTGCCAGCGATCATTCACTACCCTCTGCACTTGCTGGATTATCTAGTGGTAAATGAAGCGGAAGGCAGGCAACTGACGGGGGAGGCCGAGCCCGCCGCGGTTCTAGCGGCCCTGGCGGACCGCCTGCCCAAGTGTCATACGGTGCTGACGCTCGGTGCAGCCGGGGCGATGTACTGCGGCCCCGAGGGTGAGTGCCGGGTGCCGGCGAACCGGGTAAATGCGGTGGATACCACGGGTGCAGGCGATACGTTCATAGGGTTTTTCCTCGCGGCGCGCATCGCGGGAAAAACGGTAGAGGCCAGTCTGTTATGGGCCTGTCGTGCCGCGGCAGTGTGCGTGCAACAGGAAGGCGCTGCACCGTCCATTCCGTACCGTGAGGCGGTTGATGCTTAGGTGGCGTTAAAGGCAATGGTTCCCGGTGCGCGGTGACACGTGTGCAGGCAAGCTTGCCGCACTGCAATGGCGGCGTGGAAAATCGTTACTGTGGCAGCCACGCTGGTTATGCCTGCTCCTCGATTTTTTGCGGCTTCCAATTTCCCGGTCTCGCGGCAGCACTCTATCTCTGTGGGCCGTTCTGGGTAGGCTGCCCCTGTGTAGCAGGCGCAATAGCTATCGTGCAGATAAGCGGTTGTGCAGCCAGGTGGGGGGTGTCAGTATCGCGTAAAGCGCCGCAGTGTGGCGCCGTAGAACGCGGTGGAATGGCCAATGGAGACGATCATACTGTGGGGTGTAACCGCATCCCCGTTTCAATTGAAGATGCAGTCCCTTCTCGACTACGCACAGCAACCCTGGCAACGCTGGCCGGAGCAGGGCGGCCGACTAGCGGTTTCAATGATGGCGGTGCGGCTCGAGCGTGCCAAGCGCCGCGGCGAGGTCAGGCGTTATCCCGCAATGTCACCCGCGCTTGATGAATATCCCGCGGTGCCCTTTTACACGTTGGACGGGCGTACTTTTTATTACGATTCCAGCGCTTTGGCAGACTACCTCGACCAGCAGGATGAGGTGCGCACCCCGGCTTTTGTGCCCGCGGACCCGGCGCAGGCGTTTATTTGTCGACTTATCGATGAGGCCTTTGACGAGTTCGGCTTGTACATGGTGCACCACATGCGCTGGGTGGGTGCCGCTCGGTCCACGCCGATGGGAGCAATGACCGCCCGGGAGTTTCGTTCCCTGTTATTGCCGGGAATGGGGCGGCTCTTTTCGCGGCGCATGTGCCGTCGGCAGGTAGCGCGTTGCCCCTATCTTTTCAGCGTTGCGCCGGAAGGTTTCAGCGCGGGAGTATCGTCCCGGCGGACGCCGCCTGCGAGGCCGGACTTTCCTCCTACCCACGCCTTACTTGACGACGCCTGGCGTGGCCACCTCGCGGCCACTGAGCACGTATTATCGGTGCAGCCCTATCTCCTGGGCGAGCGTTTTACCCTGGCTGATGCCAGTGCTTATGGGCAGTTGAGTATGAATCTGGCAGACCCCGAAGCTCGCGACCTGATGGAGCAACTGGCACCTCGTACGCATACCTGGCTTTGCAGCATCCGTGAGGGTGAGCATACCGGGGGGACTGGAGAGCTGACGCTCTCCAGCGCCCTGTGCCCGCTGCTCGGCATGATCGGCGAGACCTTTCTTCCACTGATGGTGCAGAACGAGCAGGCCTACGAGGCCGCTCTCGCACAGGGCGAAACCTGTTTCAACGAGGCGGCGTTCGGCCGCGACCAGTCCCTGTATCATGGACACCTGATGGGATACCCCTTCCGCAGCGTGGTGAAAACGTTTCAGGTGCGGGTGTGGCGTGAGCTTAAGCAGCAATGGCAAGCGCTGGATGATGCCAGGCGAGAGGAGCTGGCGGTGCTCTTCCCGCTTGGGAGTGTGGCCTGCCTGGACGGGCTTGCGCTGGAGCCCGCCTGACAGGTCAGAAGCCGCGTTCGCCAGAGACCGGCGTCATATGTCCACTTTTCATGCAGGTAAATTCTGATGGTCGAATTTAGTGGCGTTTGGGGCTTGCAATCCAAAATTAATACACTGATTATATATACAGTAGTTTTGGCGCATAGCGCTGTATTGGAGTCACACAAAGTGAATCCTGCGCAGAGACTGAATTTACTGAACAAACTGCATAAATAGAGAGAGGCCTTTATGGACGCGAACAAGGGAAAAGCACTGGATGCAGCACTGAGCCAGATCGAACGACAGTTTGGCAAGGGCACGGTGATGCGCATGGGTGATCGGGAGCACGTTGAAATTCCCGCTATTTCGACCGGTTCGTTGGGGCTGGATGTCGCTCTGGGCATTGGTGGTCTGCCGAGGGGGCGTATCTGTGAAATTTACGGTCCAGAATCGTCTGGCAAGACCACCCTTACCTTGCAGGTTATTGCAGAGGCTCAGAAAGTTGGCGGCACGGCGGCATTTATTGACGCGGAGCACGCGCTGGATCCTTCCTACGCTGAAAAGCTAGGAGTCCAAATGGACGATCTTATCCTCTCGCAACCGGATACCGGCGAACAGGCACTGGAAGTGGCAGAAATGCTGGTGCGCTCGGGCGCGGTTGATGTCTTGGTCATCGATTCAGTTGCTGCACTAACGCCAAAAGCGGAAATTGAAGGTGACATGGGCGCCTCTCATGTCGGCTTACAGGCCCGCTTGCTCAGTCAGGCCATGCGCAAATTGACCGCGGCTATCAAGCAGACCAACAGCCTGGTGATTTTCATTAATCAAATTCGCATGAAGATTGGTGTGATGTTTGGTAACCCGGAGACCACTACGGGGGGTAATGCCCTGAAGTTCTATTCGTCTGTACGCCTGGACATACGCCGGATCGGCGCGGTCAAGGATGGCGATGAGGTTATCGGCAATGAAACCCGCGTGAAGGTAGTGAAGAACAAGGTATCCCCTCCCTTCAGGCAGGCCGAATTTCAGATCATGTATGGGCATGGCATTTATCGTATGGGCGAGGTCATCGACTGGGGTGTAAAGCTGAACCTGGTGGATAAGTCCGGAGCCTGGTACTCCTACAAGGGCGATAAAATCGGCCAAGGCAAGGCGAATGCGGCCAAATTTCTCAAAGATAACGCTGCTGTCGCCAAGGAGATTGAAGATCAGATACGGGCCCAGTTGCTGGCCCCCGATGCTCAGGGAAAGCCTGAAGATGATGCCGTAGCAGCGGCTGAAAAAGCCAGTGAGGCCGAACCTGAAAAGTGACGTGCTTGCCTAATACGAAGGCAGAGAATGATCCAATAGCGTCGGGTTCCTGCCTTTTTTGGCAGCATGCTCGGCGCGCTTGGTTTAGATGGAATTCCTTGCGTGTCTGATCAACCAGAAATCACTTCGGCCGATGTTCGACTCGCTGCTATGGATTTGCTGGCGCGACGTGAGCATTCTGTGATCGAGCTCAAACGCAAATTAAAACGGCGTTTTGGCGACGAATGTGCGGTCGATGATCAGGTGGCGAGGCTCGCAAAGGAAGGTTTGCAGAGCGATGCCCGTTTTGCAGAAAGTTTTTTGTGTCAGCGCAGCGGAAGCGGATATGGCCCCGTCCGATTGAAGGCCGAATTGAGAGACCGGGGTTTGTCAGACGAGCAGATCGAACAAGGACTGCAAGAACTGGTGATAGACTGGTGCGAAGTTGCATCGCAGGTATTGGAAAAAAAGTTCGGCCCTGAGCCCCCGGCCGATGTTAAAGAAAAAGCGCGCCGTCTGCGTTTTATGCAGTACCGCGGTTTTTATCAGGATCATTATCAACCACTGTTTCCGCGATAACCGCTACGTTCCATCGCCCTGACCGGCATTGGGAGGGCTATTCATCTGCTGTAATGATGGCTTAGATGGTAGATCCGTTGCGTCATTGGCGGCCATTGCGGTGGGCACGAAAATAGAGGCCAATCAGGGGGTAGCCTGTTGCTGCGTCCTCCCGGTAGTGTGCCGATTGATAACCTCGCGCCAAAAACCTGTAAATTATTGATATCTTTGCCCTCCCGCACAAGCAACTCTGGTAGCTTGGTGACCATCAGCGTAGGGTGAAAGCAGCGGAAATGAAAATAGGAGTACAGGAGTACAGGAATGAAAAGTGTATTGCATGCGATATCTGTGCTGGCAATTGTCGTCTGGGGGTCGGCGGCGCAGGCCTATGAGCAGGGTGACTGGATTCTGCGGGTTGGTGCGATCACGGTCGCTCCGGAGGCCAGCAGCCAGGATATCAACCTGCCCGACGGGTTGGTCGCGGAAGTTGATGTCGACGATGACACGCAGCTGGGTTTTATGCCCGTTTATATGATGACTGACAATATCGCGTTTGAACTGGTAGCGGCGACACCGTTTGAGCACGATATCGAGGCGAAGGGCAAAGGGGCAATCAAGGGCACGAGTTTGCCCGCGGGCTCAACCAAACACCTTCCACCAACACTGATGTTCCAGTACTACCCCCGTGGAGGAAAAAGTGGATGGCAGCCTTATGCGGGTATCGGCATCAACTACACGGTGTTTTTCGACGAGGATGTCGATGACGAATTAGTCAACCTGCTCGGTGATCTAACGGGTGGAGACGTGGATAACGCGGATCTTGATCTTGGCGACTCTTTTGGCCTTGCATTTCAGGTCGGCGTGGATGTGCCGTTCTACGACAACTGGGCATTTAACGCAGCTGTTTGGTACATGGATATCGACACCGAGGCCAGCATTACTGCGAAGTCCGGAGGGATGCAGGTGGACAAAGTTGAGTTCGATGTGCATATCGATCCGTGGGTATACAACCTCGGAATAGCCTACCGCTTCTAGGGCGTGTCTTCGAACCGGTCCCCCATCGCCGACCTTATGGCCTGACGGGGCTGCGCTGGGGGTGTTGTTCTGTTACGACGCGCTTGGATTGGCGGTATTGCGGGCTGGCCAGGGCAGGGCTGCGTGCAGCGCTTGCCTGAACGAATATTTCTAGGTATTTTCGCCATAGGCCACGGCGGCGGTCGCTGATACCGAACACAGGGAGCACAGCATGGAGCCAGAAGAATATAATGGCGAATATCAGATGCACGAGGAGCTATCTACGGAGTTTCATGATCCGCTGATTCGGCGCCTTCACTGGCTTATTCGTGCCTGTGTGAAGATGCTCGCGATTTTAATGGTGCTGGTTATTTTCCTTGGTGTTATCGACGTTTGCTATATCCTTTATGAACACCTGAAAGAGCCACCGCTCCTTACGCTGTCGGTCGGCGATATATTCGAAGTGTTCGGGGCCTTCATGGTCGTTCTTATCGCTATCGAAATCTTTATTAATATTCGTCTTTACCTCGGGTCTAATACCTTACCTATTCGCCTCGTCGTGGCTACCGCATTGATGGCTATTGCGCGAAAGGTTATTGTTCTTGACCTAAATCTGACCTCGGCCAATGAAGTCTTGGCGATTGGAGTGGTGACAATCGCATTGGGCATCACTTACTGGCTGGTAGACAAGCCCGCCCCGGTTGCGAGGCCCTTGGACGTGAAGCCCTGAGCGGTTTTGCCACTTCCGCTATTTTCCCTGTCATCCTGCAAGAACGTATCTAATTGGAGGGCGCAGCGTGGTGCGCCTGCTTGCTCCAGGTGTGTTGGCCGGTGATCCGATGAGGCTGGCGCAACGTACCGGTTTAACCCATACACTCGTCAAAATGCTGACCGGCTCAGGTATTGCTGTCCGCAGACTGGGTGGATAGACTGGCTAAAAATAGGCTTGGATAACACTGTGCAAAAGTTTCTCGAGGCTGACCTCACTTTATTTGCCGTCCCGCTTTACGTGCTGGCGGTGCTGTTGGAGATGCGCTGGTCAAGGCAGCAGGGCTTGGGCCTGTATCGCGGCGCCGATACAAGGGCGTCATTGGCTATGGGGCTGCTGGCAGTGCTGGTAGAGCTCCTCCCGAGGATGTTGGCCATTCTTGTCATGATCAAATTGCACGAGATCAGTCCGCTTCGTGATGTAGTGCAGTACCAGTGGTGGGCGTGGGTGCTGCTGTTTTTTCTTGATGATTTTAGTTACTACTGGTTTCATCGGAGTAATCACGAAATTCGATTGTTCTGGGCGGGGCATGTGAATCATCACTCCTCTCGCAGTTTGAACTATGCGACTGCGCTGCGTCAGGGGGTGGGCGAACGCGTGCACAAGTTTCTGTTTTGGTTGTGGTTGCCGCTGCTGGGGTTTGATCCGGCAATGATTATTACCATGATTAGTCTCAACCTGTTTTATCAATTTTGGATTCACACGACAGCAATTGATCGCCTACCCAACTGGTTCGAGAATATCTTCAACACACCGTCTCATCATCGGGTGCATCATGCGTCGAATGTGCGGTACCTCGATCGTAATCACGGGGGGGTACTAATTATCTGGGACAGGTTGTTCGGTACGTTTAGTCAGGAGGTTGCCGAGGAGCCCGTAGTTTACGGTCTGACTTCAAATCTTGAGTCCGACGACATCGTGACGGTGGCGCTGCACGAGTATCGTATGTTGTGGCGGGATGTTCGGCGTGCTGGTCATTGGCGTGAAAAGTGGCGCTATTTGTGGTTGGCGCCAGGCTGGAGTCACGACGGGCCCGACAAGCGTGCCAATACGCTTCGCCGACGCAGCACCAGATAGGGGAAGGCGCGGGCTAAATTCGACACCCTGGGTGTTGAGCGTGATTCGAACCTGCAAAGCCAATTGCTCAACGGGTCACCGGGCAGAGGTTCACTCACCAACACGCAGCTACCCTGTCTGTCACACTAGCGCAGTTCATCGCACAGCGTATCGAATACAAGAGGGTTTCAGCCACGGGCAGTAGCTCAGGTCGCATGTTTTGCGGTACGGAGGCTTCGCACCCCGCTGAGTTTTGCGATCGATTCCCTAATCACTGGGATATTCATTTTAGAAGGGATAAAAGCTTAATGCTTCCGTCAGGTCGGCGGCGAATTCTTTTTAAGCAGGCTGCTCGCGCTTGAGGGGTATCAGAACGTGTTCAGTATAGAGCTTGAGGCAACGCCATGCCCGGTCTAGTGGCATGCCGCCAATAAGTGGGTGAATCGCGGCAAAAAAATCTTTTCGTTCACGGTGGCGTTTGATGCACTCAGCCGGTGTGATGATCTCGTACCGTT
>Ga0255039_10000604_pt1 | contig 11648 bp, 24 predicted proteins | sample BC1_12_1_MG_FD_181713 | JGI IMG/M metagenome (GOLD analysis project Ga0255039, IMG submission 181713) | Seawater microbial communities from Strait of Georgia, British Columbia, Canada - BC1_12_1 | ecosystem: Environmental > Aquatic > Marine > Strait | place: Canada: British Columbia | collected... | reverse complement strand
ATCTATATCATCGAGGTTTGACATATCTACTTTCTGAACCGGTTCGGATTTTCCTCCAAGCATTTCTATATTCCAGGCTCGTATTTCAGTAGTGTAAACCTTACGGCCATCCTTCTCGTATTCTCTAGTCTGAATCTCTCCTTCGATCATTACCTTATCGCCTTTGTTTACGTACTTCTCGACTATCTCTGCGAGCTTCTCCCAAGCTACGATCCGATGCCATTCGGTCTTATCCTCTCCTTTTATCTTTTTAGAGGTAGCTAGAGAGAAAGTACTAACTGATATTCCGGTTTGTGTTTTTCTTATTTCGGGTTGCTTTCCTACATTCCCGATAAGTATTGCTTTGTTCATATAGCGTATTTAAGTGTTGGTTGATATTGAGGTGGATTTTTAAATGGCCATAAGCGCCGTAACTCCTGGAGCTTGTTATCATATAAAGACATTCGATATGAGCTATGCACAACTCCATCGACATTCTCTTTCTTGTTCTCGATAGGATATCCATATTTGACTCGTAAGTCGCTAACTCTTGTTCCTACCTTATAACATTCGCTTTTACAGACTTGACCGGTATAAGAGCGAATTTGGTTGATTGAGATCCATTTCTGATTGTTTTGTAGTAAGTAAATAAGAATCGCAGTATTGTGTGTCATATTTTTATTCCTTTCTGCCTTGCAGTTTCTATCATTTTGCTTTTGTATTCCTTAGCAATAGACATAACTTCGTTTTTGTTTAGCTTATATATAGATCTTGCTAATTTTGTTATAAATTCAGCCGTTCCCGATCCGAACTTTAAATCTATCTCTTTACTGTGTAAGTATTGTTCTCCGGATTGGTACTTATTACACCTCTGACATTGAGCGTTTGCATTTTGCTCGTGGTATCTAGTAGCGGTGTATCTCCTGGATTGAAAATGACCGCAATCCATATCTTTCCAGTGCTTGACGGTATCGCACGTTATACACTTACACATTCCATTACTGTCCGCATCTCTTAACCTTATGTATCTAGAGAAATAAACGTCAGCCGTATTCTTTGCACTAGATAGATTTTTGCTTCTATTTAATCCCATTATGCTCCTTTATAATCTCAAAAAATATCGGAAAAACAGTAACTATAAGAATAAATAATATTAGTAGTTCCATTTCTTTCCTTGAAATGTGATTTCGATTGTAGTCGGAGAAATGTGTTTTAACACCAGTTCAATGCCGTTGTTTTTTCTCATTTTCTTAATGCGTACAATCAGAGAGTTTTTGTTATAAGATCTGAGCTTAATCTTTGGATAAGTTGTTGCGGTATTAACCCAAGCACGAAACTCTAGTTCACCAAAAGAATCTCCATCAAAGACTCCTCCAAAGTCCGGCGGTGTTTGAGTATCAAAGATTATTTTATTTCTATCCATTCTTGTCTCGATGCCTCAATGAGTGCTTGTTTACGCCGATTCCACTCTAATTCAAATCGTTCTTTAACAATGGCATTTCTAAAATTGTTATAAAAGTGATTTAAAATAAAAGCCGTAATCATACCTAGTATAAAACTCATAATTGTATCTCCATTTTTTTGTTTCTGTGTTTTATGTTATATCCCAAATTCGTCAAAACCTTAGCATCTTGTATCGTTATATCATTAACTATTACAGTTCTTTCTCCTTTGCCATAGGCTTTAGCAATCTTCTCTCTTATACCTTCGGAGAGAGGAGTGTGATAGGTTATATTTTTAAACTCGGTGTATTTCATAATTAAAACCAGGAGAGCCTAAGCCCTCCCGGCGATCATCTTTAACGACTCCGGATTTTCCGGAAGATGCCTTGAGCCTTTCACAACTCAAGACAATTCTACAGTTTAGTCGGGGTATCTATATAAGACTTTATCCAATTCTCAAAAAGCCATTTCATAGTACGGCCATCCACTTTAGCTTTCTTGAGAAACTCTTCTTTGAGCTTCGGATCAACTTCTATTGTAATTCGTGTTTTTTCCATATCATTTATTTTAGTTCATAGGGAATGTAAGAAAAGTTTGCACTTATTGTCAAATTATTTATATTTGATTGTCAACATTAACTAAAACATCAAACAATGACACAATTAGAGATACTTAAACAGTACAACGATGGAGATATGAAGCCTTCAAAGGCTTACGTACAACTCAGAGCAATTAAGAGCGAACTGGAAGATATCATTAAGCAGGTAGAAGAAGGCTTAGTAGATGAGATTACTCGAATGGGTAATGAGGACTTGATAGTAGATGGATATAAAATCTCTCACATGAAAGGCCGTGAGTCTTTAGATTATAAAGCGAGCGATGTATATAATCAATACAGTAATTATCTTAAAGAAGTACAAGAGAAACTCAAACAAGCTACAAAGTTAAAAGTAGATATAGTTGATCCGGAAACCGGAGAAGTATATGAGCCATTACCTACAAAATACGGCGCAGGGTTTATTAAAATGGAAAGAGCAAGAATGGAGGTAGTATAATGAGCATTTATAAGAAACTCTTCAAGGTTACTAGCACGATGGATAAGATGCGGAAGGATACTGAGAATCCTTTCTTTAAATCAAAGTACTTCGATATTAATCAACTAATTGAGGCAGTAAGGCCGGCGCTAATAGCGGAAGATTTGCTATTACTTCAGCCAATAGAAGGCAATCAAGTAGGTACAAAGATTGTAGATGTTGACTCGGGTGATTCGGTGGAGGCTTTCTTGCCTTTGCCGGATCTTCCTGATCCTCAAAAGATTGGCTCTTGTATTACCTATTACCGGCGCTATACTCTCCAGTCTCTTCTAGGTATCGAGGCAGAGGATGATGATGCTAATGTAGCATCTCACGGACATCGTGCGCCTCAGGCGAAATTTGATGCCTCTGATGATAAAGTATGGCTCAATGAGGGTATGCCCGAATGGGAAAAGGCAGAGGAGTTTGTCAATAGTGGAGGCGATCCTCGTAAGCTACGACAAAAGTACAAAGTCAATAAACAGAACTTTGATTATTTCTTATCAATAGCTAAATGAGATTAGTCAAAACCTCGATGGGACTAAAACCTTATACTGATGAGGATGCATTAGATTTGCGCCGAGTCGGTATAGGGGATATCCTACAAGCTAAGGCATTAGATCAGAGAAACGTACAACATCACAGAAAGTTCTTTGCTCTTATACGAGTTGTATTTGATAATATGCCCGAGCAGTATGATCGATACTTTCCTACAAAAGACGATTTAAGGCACGAACTCATTAAGAGGGCAGGGTTCTTTAAGGAGTACACCGATCTTAAAGGAATCAAGCAATATAGAGCCGAGAGTATATCTTTTGACAGTATGAGCCAAAAGAGATTCGATGAACTCTATGATAGAGTCTTGGATGTAGTAGTATTATGGTTTGCATTTGACCGGGATATTCTAGAAAATGAAATTTTACAATTTGGAGATTAAATGATGAATAAAGGATGGATTAAACTACACCGACAGTTTTTAGAGTGGGAGTGGTACGATGATCCAAATACATTACGCCTTTTTTTGCATTGTCTTTTGAAGGCTAATCATAAAGACAAGAAGTATAGAGGTGATCTAATAAAACGATCAACCTTTGTAACAAGCCTAGAAGTATTAGCATTTGAGCTTAATCTTTCTACGCAACAGATAAGGACTTCTCTAAGCAAGTTAGAAAAGACCGGAGAAATCAACAGACATAGCAACAGACAAGGAACGATCGTAACTGTTTGCAACTACAATACTTATCAGACTGAGGATTCAGAAAATAACACACAGAGCAACAAACGAGTAACAGACGAGCAACAAACGAGCAACACACGAGTAACAACTACTAAGAATGATAAGAATGATAAGAATGTAAATAATGATAAGAAGTTATATATGTTCGAAGAGTTTTGGGATTCTTATGATAAAAAGATTGATCGTAAGAGATGCGAAACTAACTGGAGTTATCTCTCAAAGAAAGACAAGAGTCTTATATTAGAATTTGTTTCTATATACCAGGCTCATCAACCGGATAAGAAATATCAGAAAAACCCTCTAACCTTCTTGAACTCTGAAATGTGGAAGGAAGATTGGAGCAACTACAAACCAAAGGACATAAATGAAACATCTAACGACTTCTACAACGAACTTGCCGAGCTTGAGCAACTCAATGAAATACACGGATCAAATGACCAGGAGAGAGCTTCTTCAGTCAACATTTACCAACTTCGAGGCCGATAAGGATTTACTTACTAGCGTGTATCAATTACACGAGTTTCTCGGCGCTACAAAGCAATTACCCGAGCATAGGGATAAGAAACAACAAACGGCGCTTAGAGCAGAGTATTTTAATCAATGGCTTAATCACGTAATCATCAGAAACAACAAGCTCCATCTCGATATACCTATTGGGTTTATCTTTGTAGAGTTTAGTAATAACCTTATGTCGGCTCAGTATGATCGTAGAGGAAACAATATCGCATCCTTTGCAGAGGCTATGAGGAAAGCCGTTGACGATATATCCCGATCCTGGATAAAATATAACAAACCTCAAGAGCTACCTGAGAAGAAAGGCACAAGATTAGAGAACCTATCAGATGACGAGATTATAAATCTGTACACTATCGTAACAAATTTAGGCAGAGATAATCTAGGTAAAGCCGTTCTTTTCTCCGGTACTAAAGCAGATTCTTACTTTAATAGGCTAGATTCAGAGTATGAGCGCAGGTTTAGCCCTAGCCTAGAGTAGTCTTACCCTTAACTTACCCTAACCTTACGCTTATTAGACACCAAATTTTGGTGTACACTGTACCAATTATCGGTACACCCATATATAAATATCTACTTAATAACCAGGAACGACCGTTCCTATTTTGATTATTTTAGTAACATTACAATTATTTACATTTATTTTTTGACAATCTATTGACAATGATTGTAGAGTATGATATATTACTTGTGAATTAAGAAACACAGTAATAAATACACAACACAATGGAACTTACAAGAAACACTTTCGAACAACTTTCAACAATTAAAAAATACAATGTTGAATTTGAACCTACTGCATATGACTACAAAGAGCGTGTGTGCATATCAATAAAGGGTGGTGCATATAGTTCTGTGTATTATTGGTTTGAAATTTCAAGACTTTCAAATGGCAAAGAATATGTTCATTTCAATCAAAGATATTCAGCAAACAATGGAAGATGCGACAAGGGTTGGACTTGTGGGTACAACTTTAAAAAGAGAATGCAAAGAGACTTACTAAAAGCAAATTTAATATAAACACAACCGGAGGCTTCGGCCTCCCTTTAATTTCAATACAATGAAAGCACAAAAATTACAAATAAACGAAGATCTAATTGGAAAATACATTAACCGTTGTCTTTATACCGATAGTATGCCAGTTGGTAAAATTGTAGGTATCAAAGGTAAAACAAAGGTTTTAATTCAGCCGGTAATAGCAAGCGCCAACAAAACAAAGATGGAAATCATACCAGGTGGCTTTGCCGGTCATTGTGTAAATAACAGACATCAAAGATATGATTTTATAGAAACCGGAGAGGTTTACGAGGAAAGACTATCTAATACAAAACTTAAAAACTACTCTTGGAGAGTTCAAGATGCTCCGAGCAAATTCCACGATTACAACTTTTAATTTTAACCGGGAGGCTTCGGCCTCCCTTTAATTTCAATACAATGATACATCTTACAAGCATAGCACTAATATTAGACGAGGAAACAATGACGTTCTACCTCGCCGGAGAAAATGGAGAGCCATCTTTCAAGGGTGAATATGATTACCGTACCGCAACCGATGTCGAGGATATCTCAAAGGAAGATATGAACATCATTAATTATTACGGTGAGTTACACGAGGCAAGAGAGGAGATGGAGGAAGCCATCGAAGAGGCCAAAAAGCAATATCATAAATCGGTGAGCATCATCACTAATTACTACCGCTCATTCGGAGGCTTAAAATGATATCAATGAAAGTAAAAGACATTCAAATGATGGAGGGCATTCGGTATTGCGCCGTATGCCGATACGATGGCAATGAGAATACTTTTTCTTATTATTCAGTAGATCACGAAACTAAAAAGGGATTTATCAAGCGAGTAGTAAAAACCATTAAGCACGAATTTAACGTAAAACCGGAGATAATATGAAAACCATACTAGCTATAACCTTCTTAATAGTTCTAGCCTTAGAAACCGAATCCTTCGGCGCTATGGCCTTTCAATTGGGAATGATACTAACAATAACTGCGATGTTCTATGCAATAGATAAAAGAGATCAGCGCATTCACAATTTAAAATCAGATTACTGGAGTCAAAGATGCTACAAGCAATGAAAGAAGAGCAAGAGGTTTGGGATTGGCTACAAGATCAAAACCTAACCAAAGTAATGGAAAAAACCGGAGTAACAATGAGCCGACTACATTATTTTAGATCCGGAAAAGCAAAATACGCTAGCTTTCAAGTTGTACGAGAAATAATGATATTAAAAGAAAAAATGGAGGCCAAATGAGTTACTTCAGTCTTACAGAGTTTATATCAGACGATCAACTAGATCATCCGCAACTAGCGCAGAGAAAGATACTCCCAAAGATAAACACCTGGATTAATGAACTTGATAAGGTTCGATCTCTAGTAGGATTCCCAATAAAGATAACCGACTCGGTTAGATGGGGAAATGGAACATCTCAGCACTATTTTAACGGCGCAGGAGCAATAGATCTCCGGCCGGTGCTTGTTGATCCAAATAACTTCCTATACTTACTATTAGCTCTATACGCAAATCCAAACATCAATCGCATTTGTTACTATCCTCCTGGAAAACTTTTCGCATACGGAGGATTTCATATAGATAAGAAGTATCATGGTAAGCATCTGTTCATATCTAACGCTGATATTGTTAAATGGGAGATAATAGATTTGCACGAGCTTGTAAAAGAGTTTCGATGAATCACGGATCACTCTTTAGCGGAATAGGAGGATTTGATTTAGCATCTGAATGGATGGGATGGGATAACAAATTTCATTGTGAATGGGAAGATTTTCCTCGTAAAATACTTAAATACTATTGGCCGGAGGCGGTATCGTATGGAAATATCAAAGAAACAGATTTCACTATTTGGCGAGATAGAATCGACATCCTTACCGGAGGATTCCCTTGTCAACCCTACTCAAGCGCAGGAAAACGACTTGGTAAGGAGGATGATAGACATCTCTGGCCGGAGATGCTTAGAGCAATTCGAGAGATTAAGCCAAGTTGGGTTGTGGGAGAAAATGTTCGCGGACTTGTTAATTGGTCAGAGGGATTGGTATTCGAGGAGGTGTGCGCCGAATTGGAAGCTGAAGGGTACAAAGTACAACCGTTCTTACTTCCAGCTTGCGGTGTTGGCGCTCCCCACAGAAGGGACAGAATTTGGTTTGTTGCCTACTCCGATGGCGCAATCAAGAGAAACCGACAAGGAGAAAACACTCAAGAGAAAGGAGAAGTACGGAGGGATGAAAAGAGCGATGTATCTAGAGAATTATTTAGTGATGGGAATACTTCCGACTCCAACTTGCTCGGACTCGAGAGGATCGGGATCAATAGAATCTCTAAACAAGAGGGGAAGAGGGGAAAACAACGATTTATCGAGTTGGGCAACTATCAACACAAATGGGAAGAATTCCCAACTCAATCCCCGATTTGTGGCGGAAATGATGGGCTTCCCTCCCGATTGGACGGAATTACCTTTCCAAAATGGAGGAGAGAATCAATCAAAGGATATGGAAACGCAATAGTTCCTCAAGTAGTATACCAAATCTTTAAATCAATAGAAGAATTTGAGAAAGTCGTTTCGATGAATTGTAAAAATTCGTAACTTTAGTCAAACAAACTTTTCTATTATGCAAAAAGAATTAGATCAAGTAAAATTTGACATCCATAAACTCGAGACTATGATTGAGGTATTAGCTAAAGACGTTCAAGAAATAAAAGAAGCTCTCATAGGAAACGAATTTGGTCAAGAAGGTTTAGTCAAAAAAGTAAGTCAAAACTCAGAACAGATAGCTGATTTAATTAAGTTTAAACACAAGATTATCGCTTGGGCAACCGGAGCAGGCTTAGGCTCTAGTGCTTTGTTTAATACGATATCGGAGATGATGAAATGAAAAAACCTATTAAGGAGTGGAAACTTGTACGTATCATATCACAAACTGCCGAAGGAAAAAACAAAGCCGGACAAGTGTTGCACGGCGCACTCGACATCTTGCCCTTGCCAAACCAATTCATCGGTAAAGCGCTTAAAGCAATCGTTGCAGGAGAATGGAATCAAACTAAAAGCCAACTTATTGAAGCGTTTTCGCTCCGTAATACTGTAGCAATAGCCTTAACAACTGCGTTCATTATGGGATGGGTAACACCTGATCAATTAACTCAGTTTACCGAGATGCTAAACGAGATTCTAAATTCTCTATAATGAAAGCCGGCAGGCCTCTTAGGTATGAAACGGCCGAAGATTTAGAAAAGGCCATAGAGGTTTACTTTGCTAATAATCCGGAGAAGCCTACCATCACCGGACTAGCATTAGAGTTAGGTTTTACTAGCAGACAAAGCCTATACGATTACAAAGAAAGAGAAGAATTTTCTTACACTATTAAAAAGGCAGTTCTAAGAATAGAATCTATGCACGAAGCTAACCTCTACTCAGGTGCATCAGGAGGCTCTATATTTTGGCTCAAGAATAGAGAATGGAGCGATAAGCAGGAGCAAGTACATAGCGGATCACTGCCGACAATAAGAATGGAGATAGTTGATGGAAGTAAACCAAAAGATAATAGCGAGTCTTGAGTGCGATAAGCCTATCGTAGTGCATCAAGGCGGAACATCATCAGGAAAAACATACGGCATACTTCAGTATCTTTTTGGAGTCGGCGCTCAGAATGACAACGAAGTTATCACGGTAGTAGCTGAAGATGTGCCTAACCTAAAGTCCGGAGCATATAGAGATGCTAAGAACATTTGGGCAGACAACGAAGAGATTAAAGCCTGGTGGCCATATCTAAACGAGTCCGATAGACTATTCAGAAGCAGAAGCGGATCGGTTTTAGAGTTTAAATCTTTCCAGGATGAGTATGATGCCCGGTCAGGTAAGAGAGATAGAGCATTTTTCAATGAGGCTAATGCTATCAAGTACGGAATCTTTGAGCAGATAAACCTCCGTACTACAAAGCAAACAATTATCGATTTTAACCCATCGGCTCGATTTTGGGCGCACGATAGGCTAGAGGGTAGAGATGATGTAGAATGGGTGATTACAACCTTCAGAGATAACATTAGGCATCTATCTCCTTCCATAGTAGATAAGATTATGAGCTATGAGCCAACACCTGAGAACGTAAAAAGAGGCACGGCTAACGAATATCGGTGGATGGTTTACGGACTCGGTGAGGTTGGAAGGCTAGAGGGATTAGTCTTGCCTAACTTCAAGATAACTAACGAATGGCCTGAGTACAAATGGCGATGCTTTGGAATGGATTTTGGGTTTACTAATGATCCGACTACTCTAATTGAGGTAAGGTTTGCTCACGGCGCTTTATATGTAAAAGAGCATATATATCGGAAAGGGCTTACTAACCAAGATATTAGTCGTATGATAAAGGGATTAGAGATAACGGAGCAAATAATAGCAGATAGCGCCGAGCCTAAGAGTATCGAGGAACTAAAGAGAGAGGGAGTTTGGGTAGCGCCGGCACAAAAGGGAAAAGATTCGATAATGTATGGCATACAAAGGATAAACGAGTATCAGGTTTATATACACGCATCAAGTAAGAATCTAATAGAGGAATTTTCTTCGTATATTTGGGCGAAGGATAGACATGGCCAGGCAACAAATAAACCAATCGATGATTTTAATCACGGTATTGATGCGATTAGATACGCATTGACCGACAGACTGCGCCGTAAAAAGCTAGAATTTAATGTAGTGTAATGTTTCATTTTTATCTCCGTTGCGAGAGTTTTGATAGGCTCTCGTTTCTTTTTGTAAAATTGCGTAAATTGTAACAAAATATTTGCAAATGAATTTTAGCGATTTAATCCCTTTCAAAAAACAACGGCTAAACAATAGGCTTAATAGGCAGTTGTTTCGCTATCAATCCGGCTCACCTATCGTATTCTCAGACACTCAAGAGGGATATGTATCGGATGCCTATGAAACTAATCCGGATGTTTATTCTGTGGTGAACGGAATAACTAGATCGGCTTCTTCTGTTCCTCCGGTAGTACACGAGGTTAAGGATGTAAAGAAAGCGCATCAGTATCGTAAGATGAAATACGGTATGCGTAACGGCGCTACTCAAAAGAATATAGATTACGCTCTAGAATTAAAAGAGCAGGCCTTTGAGACAGTTATTGATGAGCGTGATCCTTTGTATAAGCTCATAAACAATCCTAATCCATTACAAGGATATCCCGAATGGTATGAGAATATGAAAGGCTTTCAGCTTATCACTGGAAACGGATATACTCATTTCGTGGAGTTAGGTGATGGCAGTATTGGAGAGATGTGGGTAATGCCTTCTCAATTTACCAATATAATCGCAGATGCTTCGTATGAGACTCTTATAAAGGCTTATATGATTGATGTCTATGGATATTCGGGAGAAAGGTTAGAGGCTGAATCTGTTATGCATTGGAAATACTGGAATCCGGACTATGATGGAGTCGGTAATCATTTGTACGGTATGTCTCCTCTAAAATCTGCACGTAATGCAATCCGATTAGGTAACGATGGCGATAACGCATTATCTAAAGCCTTCCGTAATGGTGGAGCAAGCGGTGTAGTATTCCCTGATGATCCTGATATCGATAGACTAACAGAAGAGCAGAGATCGCAACTAGAGCATTATCTTCGCTCTATGAATGGCCCTGATAACTATAAATCCTGGTTAGTATCAAGCGCAAAGTTAGGATTCCAGGCTTTTGGTATTCCTCCGATAGATTTGGAGATACTTGAAAGCGGTAAGATGTCGCAGAGAGATATCTGTAATGTGTACAATTATCCTTCTGAACTTTTAAACGATCCGGATAACAAGACTAACGCTAACAAAGAGCAATCTCGTAAGCAGTTGTATCTTGATAATGTGATTCCTTCTCTAGTAAGAGACTTCGCAGAGATGAACCGTTCTATCGTTCCTCGTTTTACAGATAAGAAGTATCATCTTGATTTTGATGTACAGAGCATCGATGCAATAGGCCAAGAAACCGGTGATAAGGTTAGTTGGCTTGCTCAAGCCTGGTGGCTAACATTAGATGAGAAAAGAAAAGAAATGGGATACGAGCCAATCGGAGACGATGCTAGATACATCCCGGCCAACCTCATACCTGATACAACCTTTGAGATGTCAGAGGATGATGTAAAGAATATGAAGGCCGAATATGCCAATACCAAAACCCAATAAGCTCGAAACAGAGAGCGCCTTTATGTCTCGATGTGTTTCCTTTTTGTTAGACGAAGGAACACCACAAGAGCAGGCAGTAGCTATATGTACATCTCAGTACAGAAGTGAGAAACTAAAAACTATGGCCTGGAAAACCATAGATCGCAAACGAGCTACTTACATTAAGTACGCCAAAACTGAGTTCTCCCGAGCGTTAAAAGCCCAAGCCAATGAG
>Ga0255039_10000602_pt1 | contig 11663 bp, 8 predicted proteins | sample BC1_12_1_MG_FD_181713 | JGI IMG/M metagenome (GOLD analysis project Ga0255039, IMG submission 181713) | Seawater microbial communities from Strait of Georgia, British Columbia, Canada - BC1_12_1 | ecosystem: Environmental > Aquatic > Marine > Strait | place: Canada: British Columbia | collected... | reverse complement strand
ACACCGGTCGGCGATACTGGCGTGAGCTTCACGATGGACCTGAGTTTCGATCCGTCGGGGAAACTGTACTCGGTAGTAGCTAATAATCTTTATCAATTGAACCTCTCTACCGGTGCATCGACTCTCGTCGCGACGATCACTGGTGTACCGTCGGGCGGAAAGGACGAAGGAGTGATGGGCATCATGCACGATACCGATGGGACACTCTACGCGACTGAGTACGTAGAAGCATCTCCGCTCTACGAAATAAATCCAACCACGGGCGTGGCGACGGTCATCGGTAACACCGGCTTTAATTTTCCACACGGTGGGGACATTTACGGTCTGCCGAAATTCACAATCAACGCCGCAATCAGTGATGCGTGGTACAACCCCGCTACCAACGGACAGGGTTTCTTCATCATTGTTTGGGAAGACTCGAAACTGATTTTCCTCTCCTGGTTTACCTATGAAACGGAACGCCCGCCCGAGGACATCACCGCGAACCTGGGTGAACCTGGCCACCGCTGGCTGACGGCACTGGGGCCCTACGAGGGCGATACCGCCCTGCTGGATGTATTCTTGTCCAGCGGCATGATCTTCGATTCGGCCGAGCCTCCGGTAGATACAGTGCAATACGAGGGCGCTACCATCGAGATCGTCTGGACCGACTGCAAGAAGGGATTGGTGAAGTACAACATCCCCACACTGGGTTTGATGGGCGAAATACCCATCGAGCGTATCGTCGAGGACAAGGTGGCGGCCTGCGAGGCAGTCCAAGCGCAGTAAGCCAGTGATACAAATATTGGCAGTAGAATTGCCGGCAAGACTGGCCCCGAAGTATGACCCAAGTGAAATTCATGCCTTCGATTGCGATTTTCCCAAGTTCCGCTCTGGGTCGGAAGCGGCCATAAACAGTCCAGCCAGGCTGAGTTCCGCTGTTGAGTGGAAAGCGGCCCTTTTCTTTATGGCAATAAAAGCCCCGGTTCCGCGCTGGGGGTTTATTTACTGCTGTATTGAATTCGAAAGTTTTGAATTTCTCTTTTTAACCAGTAGATGGTTCAACCTATATTTCACTCCATAACACCCATCATCATCTGATAAAGCCTTCCAAGATCATCTAGATGCTGTTCGTCACCAGATACCCAAAACCTAGACACCAGGTTTCCATTAGCCTTTATTTGTGCGGCGTCAGCCAGCGTGACACCAAATAGTCTCATTTACTAAGAGACACATCTGCGGTCAGAAATAAACCCCCGATACTTGTCGGAATGCCTGAAAAGGTGGTTAATACTTCCTATGCACGCATCGGACGCGTCGAAAATCGGTTCCTTGACTTCTTCACAGCTGAATGAGGTAAAAAAACTGATTATTGGGGAATTGGATTGACCTGCACGGCGCTGGTGCTTCAGCGCCGCAGGATTGCCCACCAGCGGGCGATGTTGAGCAGGCTCATCAGGGCGACGGAAACATAGGTCAGTGCGGCGGCTTTGAGCAGCCGGCGCGAGTGCGGTTCGTCGACAGGTTTCAGGATGTTTTGCCGGGTCAGAAGGGGCAGGGCACGGGCGAAGCTGGCGTCGAATTCGGTGGGCAACGTCAGTAAATGAATAAAGGCTCCGGAGCCCAGGGTTAACAGGCCGCCCAGCATCATCATCAAGCCCGCTGCCGGCACCCGGGTTATCGCGATAATCAGTGGTGTGGCCATCAGCAGTACCGCCCCGGTTTTTTCCACCGGGCTGACCCAGCGCACCAGTTGGGTGCGCAATTTAAGTGGCTGGTAGCCGCTCGCGTCCTGCATTGCGTGGCCCACTTCATGGGCTGCGATGGTGATGGCAGTTAGGGAACGGCCGTCATAGTGTTGCTGTGTCAAGCGCACCATTTTCTCCACCGGGTCGTAATGATCACTGCCTTCGGTGATTTCAGTGCCGACCTGGTGCAGATTAAGCGAATTCAGTAACTGGCGGGCCACTTCGCCGCCGGTAAAGGGGTAACGATCGGCCGGCTCGCTGTAACGCTGCATGACCCTTTTCACCCAAAGCCCGGGGCCGGCAATCAAGGCGAGCAGTGCCAGGATGATGATCAGGATGTGCATGGAAACCCGTAGTTGGTGATGGCGGAATTAAACCCTCTGACACGAAACCCATGGGACGATACTGTGATATATACGTCCTTCAGGGACACTCTATCTACAGTTTATTGTAGCCTCTCCCTGAGAATTTCATAGGGTGCCTGGCCATCAAACGCATCATGTGGTCGAGAGAAATTGTAAAACTTTTCCCACACCTCCTGTTTTTTGTTGAGATCCTGATCATCAACGTAATTTAGCAGCTGGTAGAACTCTTCCTGATCCGATCTGTGAGATCGTTCCACCTTGCCGTTCAATTGAGGAGAGCGCGGCTTGATGTAGACATGACGGATGCCCTGATCCTCGACATGCCAATGGAATTTCGCCTGGAATTCGTGCCCCCGATCTGTGCGGATTTCCCGGATTCGGAAAGGAAACTTTTCGATCACGTAGTCGATAAAGTCACAGGCGTTTTTCTGGTTGTGACGCGCATAGATTTTTAGTGCCCTTACCCGGGTTTGCATCATCAATCGCTGTATGTGCGGCGTCAGCCAGCGTGACACCAAATAGCCTCATTTACTAAGAGACACATCTGCTATTTTTAAACTGACGCAGAGGAGTTTCAATATGAGCATGTCAAACACCACCAAACGGGTCAAGGATGTGCATTTGCATGCGGAATTGCCCCACTTTTGCATCAAAATGTGACCCACTGAAAAGTCCCCAACCATTTATTTCTTATCGGTATGCAAAACGCTGCCTGGGTCAAGTTTCAATGCAAAAGCGGGGCATTCTGTCGTGCAAATACACACCTTACGCTATTATTACACTTCACCATGTGTGGCCAATTCAGTGGCGGCTCTTGAAGCGCGTGACGTGTTCTACCGGCTGGTTTCTACTGACTACCTCTGAACAAGCAGGAGCTAGCGTTATTCCGGCGCACTACCACACTCACTAGGCCTACACAGGTGTTGCTGTTGGAGCTTTGGCTGGCCCTTGGCAGTATGGGGTGGAGAGCTACAGATAGCGGCGTACGCGGCCGTACAATAGGCGACAAATTGTCACCCCATTCTCACCCCACGCCTGACGCCATGCATTGCGGAAATCTTACCGTCACCATATTACAATATGGCAACTATTGGCCACGAACTTTGCGAATATGCACTTTTAGAGTCCAGCCAAATCTGTTCTGGCCTGAGGGTTTGTATTCAATTACTTACCAGTACGCTGACTGGGTTAAACCGCATGGTCAGATCAAAGAGACAAAAATATCATTGCCAGAACCGCAGTCATCAGCACGTAACCGAGTGGGAATGCCCACCGACAGATGTGATCCACGCGCACTGCCAGACTTTCTTTGCCTGACTGCTCCAGCGAATCCGTCACGACGAATAACACTACATTGGCCGCCAACACCAGGAATGTGGAAAGAATAAAAGCATCTACCAGCGTGAGGTAGTTCGCTTCAGGAACGAGATCCAGAAACACAAAATAGTAGGCGACAACGCTTAGTATCCCGATAAAAGCGATATTTACTCTTGCTGAGAGCGATTCTTTCTGCATCCAGAAGACGCTCCACGTCAATGAAACCAGCAAAACCATCGGGAACAGGATGCTGAGGAGAAAATGTGTTGGTTTTCTGACCAATTTTATCTTTACGACAACCTCTGACTTTTGAAACTTGGCCCCATCGGCCACTAACAAATCAACTGGCCGTTCAGTCGTTTCGATGCCGATACGGGACCAGTCAGCCAACCCCATATTCTGGTCCCAGGTTCGCGCCAGGTGATCCGATGGGATCAGCACCATTTCATCGCGCGAATACAAGCTTGCATGAAAAAAAATCTCCAGCGATTGCTGATCAAATGGAAAGCGTCGCAGATCCATGGGCGTCTCTGCCTTGGCAAAAAAACTATCGGTATATATGACCCTGCCATCCGGATAGACACCAATGGCAGGACTGCTAATCACCCTGTTTCCCACTCCGTTAAGCATGCTGATGCTGGGCCACCATCCCTGGAACATCTCGTTGACAGTGAAGTCGTTCAGATAGACCTGACGCGGCGATTTGGAATAATCACCAGGCATCCATTCATCCATTCCGTAGTCTTCTGGATCGTAAGCGAGACGCGAGTCCACCCAGCTCAGAATGATTTCCGCGTCGAAATCTATCGTCTCTTCTTTTTCGTTAACATCCGTAATATTGACCAGATTGAAACCAAAGAACACTTTGAGGGGTCCATCACTTGCTGGAATTCCCTGCAAGAGTTCATTGCATTGCCCAAGCATTGGCGTTGCTGCCAGCAGGAAACATGACAACACGATCATTTTTAGCTGTTTTGAGAGCATGCGCGTACCTTGTAATCAGACTTCAACACTAAGAAACTGGCCGTTTTCTTTGCCGTCAATGTGGCTTTGGCTAATGCATTTCTTCCGGTTCTGGCCAGGTGGTGGAAACAACACCGAAAGAGTCAAGCATTTCTCGCATTGCTTCTCTATCACCTGAAATCGTTGCCTCGCCCGTTTGCACTGCCTGAGCTAAGGTCTTCTGATGAATCACGATCGCGGCCCAGGTCAGGCGCGGTAGTGAGATTGTCACATCCACCTCATCCGGCACAACTGCACTCACTTCCGCCACACCGCGGCGTACATGAAGGGACCACGAGCGATTCAAATCACTGAACGTGACCTTGGCCACACGCTCGACATCCGCGCTGAGCTTTGGGTCAATGTTGGTCTCAAGAATCTTGAGATAGGTTCCTGGAGGTGTACTTAAAATATTTTCGGGTGAAGGTTCACCGTAGAAACTCACCTGCGGCGCGCCATACCAATCGAGCTTACCCTCCAAATGCAGTGCCTCGGTCAGCATGAAATTGCGAGTTTGAATACCGGAACGGGTCGTTTGTGCCATATGTCGCAGGGCGTTTGCCTTGAGTTGTTTCGCCTTGAAGTTCCCGGGTTCTGCCGCCAGGACCTGGGACATTAACTTGGCGGCAAGGTTGTACGCCTTCTCGTCGAAAGCGCGCTGCGCCCGCGCAATTATCTTATCGGCGCCGCCCGCCATTTCAACAATAACGGCGCCCAGTTCGTTGGGTGTAGGTGGGTGCAAGTCTGCGGTGTCCTCGCCAAACCATCCGATAATGCCACGATACTGCCCCCGCACATTGTATTCCCAGTCGACGTAGGCCGGAAAAATCCAGGGATCCTCGGTCAGATGCCGTGGAAGACGCACCGTTTCAACCAATTGGTCGGCAGTCAGCCCCTTGTTGATGCCTCTAATTGACTGGTTATAAACAAAGGCATAGGCGTCTCGGTGTAAAGTTGAGATCCGTTCGGCCTCATCACCGACCAGAGGGCCGCCAGATGCCCCTATGACGACTTCTGCATCGATCTCGCGCAGTTTATCAATCGAAGCGATCATGTCGCCCGGGGCGCGGTAGAAATCGCCCCGAAGCGTGTAAAGCGAGAAAGCGAGCGGAGCCACCGCCGTATTGTGCAACGCTAGGTCGATATCTGGGAAATGCACGATAACGCTGTCCCGTGTGTCCGAAACAGCGTGATAAAAAATCACCCGTTGGCCATCAATGACGGCCTGTTCGCCATCCGCCATGGGGTGTGTTACTGACAGATGTGCCGTGGCGCTGAGTTCCGGGTCGGTAAACACCGGATTGGGCGGGCCAAAAACGGCATCGGGTCCGTTGTGTGGCAAGTAGGCACCAAGCTGGATGCCTGTGCGGCGTGCCTGCATTGGACCAAGCACGGCAGCTGACGAAACCAGGTTTCTGTCTACATCCGGGTGTCCATATACGGGAACCTCTCCCGATGCACTCGCCCCCGCGAAAACGCCCGCACCACCCGTGTAATGATGATGTGAATAGATGATGGCCGAGACAGGCTTGTCGGTATGCTCGCGTATGATCTTGAGCACAGCCTGCCCCATGCCGATGTTGTTGCCGGTATCGAAGACAATCAGCCCGGTGTCACCTTCGACAAAGGTGTAATTCGAGATGCTGTAGCCCGAGATGCTCCACACACCCTCACGTGGCTTGTGAACCACCGGACCAGCGCCATAATCAGGATGCTGGGCCCACTTGATATAGTCTTCGTTGACGCGCGCACCGTTGGGTGCCTCGCCCACTTTGTCGTCAAATGCACCCCGGTAGAACAAGGGCGTGCCCTCGGCGTAAACCGGGATAGCTGTAATGAGCGTAACTGTGAAGACAACAAGCGCGTATACCTGTCTCCAATTTGGTCTATTCACTATGAACCTCGCTGGACTGTATTCTGAAAAAAATTCCGTATAGCACCGGAACGATGACCAAAGTCAACAGGGTCGCAAACGCCAGGCCGAAGAGAAGAACGACTGCCATTGACTGGAAAAATGCATCAGATAACAGAGGAACAACGCCCAGGGTAGTCAGTGCAGCAACGAGTACCGGTCTGCCGCGACTTGCCGATGCCTCGACTACCGCATCGAAGCGGGGTGTCCCCGCCTCGATCTCGACGTCAATCTGGTCCACTAGCACGATGGCATTCTTGATCAAGAGACCGGACAAAGATATCAGCCCGAGAATACCCATGAATTCCAGCGGCAGGTTAGTCACCAGCAGGCCCACGCTGTTCCTCGGTGTCCTCGACAGAACATGACGTCATCATGCACGCACAGAGCGACAGAAGGACTGTCTGAATACCCTTTTTTGGATTAAGTCGAAATATTTTTGTAATCATAGCTGTGATACCACTTTTTTATATTGTTGATACCTATTCGAACTTGTCATCCTGATTTAGCTTGATCCCGATTTCTGCGGTAGCCTGGGCCAATTCAATACTCCTTCACTCCGCCAAGTCTGTTATCAATCGACCCATCCCAGCACGTCGCGGATGATCGACCAACGTGGTTGGCGTACACTCTCTGTCTTACCCTCGACCCAGTAAGCGTAGACCTCTTCTATATATCCGTTGGCGCTTTCTATCGCGAGCCAGTTATTCATTGCATTGAGCACGGTCGAGTTGTCAGCCGCAACAAGATAGGCGACGGGAAGACGAACAACCGGCCGCGGTACAACGACAACATAGCGCGGGAACAGGATCGTCCAGGCTGCACCTTCCTCCGCCGCATCCAGGAAAGCAACAGCCTGCTCCCCATTGGATTCGAAATACTGATATTGCCCCTCCAGGGATCCCAGGCTAACAGCGGTGGCCTGTGGCAAGCGTTCGGCCATTTCGCCTTCCAGGTTCTGAAAATGTGAAAGCGCGATGGGAATCTCACCCTGTTCACTGATTGCCTTCCAGGTCGCGAACTCCCCACGACGATCATTGGGTACGATGAACGAAAGGGTGATGGTTTCGAATGGATTCGTATAAATCCCCCTGTCTTCCAGGTCCAGCTGCAATATCTGCGAATTGAACAGTACATCGCAGTAGCCGGAGCGCAGATCATCTGGCGCCTTCAAAGGCACCAGTTCCAGCCTGAGATTCAGGCGCTCAGCAAACCTCTGTGCCATTTCCACATCGAAGCCAACCAACTGGTCGTCGGAATTGAAGAATGACAGCGGGTAGTTGCCAGCTGAGTAGCAGGCGCGAAAGACACCGCTCTTGTTGATCTCTGCCATGGAGCGCGCGCCGGAAAGCTCCTCCCCCAGTGAAGGTACCGGAGCCGTTTTGTGGACGATCACATCTTGTGGTTCATGCAGGCTTTGCAGACCCCGAAGGAATTCGTCCTTGGTGTAGGGTACGACGACCACATGGCTGTAGAAGGCTCTTACGCCGATCAGTATCACAAAGATCAACAGAAAGCCTCCCGCCACCAGGCCCAGTAGCCGCCAATAGCGTATGCGCATCATATCTGCCAGAGCGAAGCTACCAATCAGCGCTATGGTGGCGTAATGCATGACGGATACGAAGGTCCCGAAGCGACTGATGATCACATCGATGGACAGGAATACCTGAAAGAGGTTGCGTGGCAGCCCGGCCAATTCCAGGGTGAAGGGAATTGCCAATGCAGTACCACCAAAAAGGCTCGCCAGGCCCGAAAACAAAAGCATCGGTTCTTCTTTAGCCGATAGCGTAATGCCGATATACCAGCCGGCGAACAGGACAAAGCCCAACGACATGATTGCGCCGATAGTGGGAAAGCTGTAGAACGTGGGAATCAACACATCAACCGAGGAGACGCTTTCAGAGTCCGCTTCATTTTCCTGGCCCTCTTCTTCCTCGCCCTCTTCACCTTCTTCATTTTCGTGATCGTTCTCGGCCGACTCAATTTTCTGGTGATCGGCAAGCAACTGTTTGCAGATTTCGGCCAGCATGGGGAGAACGACCAATGAGCTGCCGGTAGCAAAGGCGGTAATCAGAGGTGTGCGAAGTTGATTCAGGACTTCCCGGTGACCCAACGGGGTTACGCTCGAAATCAGGCCCGGCAAGAACCACAGGCCAATGACCAACAGCATGGCGATAACAATAACAATGTAGACCTGCAGCCGGGCCAGGTCAGTGAAGTCCATGGTGCCGGCGGTGTTTGCCATCAAGGCAAAGACTCCAATTGGAGCGAGACCGGCAACGAAGCGGGTGATTTTTGACAGTATCTCGGACACCAAAGAGAGGGGCTCGATCAGCAGGTCTTTCCTTTTACTGCCGGTTAAGGCGAGTCCGATCATGATGCTGAAAACAACCACTGCCGGCACAATGCCATTGGCGAGCGAGAAGAAGGGGTTGGAGGGTATATATAGCTGTATGAAATCCGGAGCGGCAACAGGCTCGATTGAACTTTGTTGAAAGAGGGAGCGCGACGGCCAGTCCGGGAAAGCGAGTGGTAAAACGGCAACCAGCGTGATAGCCAGTGCCCACAGTACAACCAGCACGCTGCCGCCTTTAAGCGCAAGCCTCTTAACTTCGTCATATTCCAGGCGGCCGAGCCCTGTGATCAGCGCTACGCTGATATATGGAATGACCGTGATCTGCAGCATCCTGATGAAGGCGATTCCGACTTGCTCTAGTGGCGCGACGATTTCACCCAAAAACAGGCCGGTCGCCACGCCAAGCAGCAATGCCAGTAAAATGAGCTGGCCCAGAGACAGTTGCCATTTTCGCTTGGACTGCTTTGGTGCTTTTTCTGCTTTCTGCATGGTGATTTTGCTACCGGGCATTCTCAGTTGCTGACATTCGGTAGGGACCGATTGCTAGTCGGGCCTGACACAACTGAAGCTTGCGGGATCGTTCGGGTTGCCGGAGCCATCATAGGTTACCACGCCAGGATGAGCACAAATGATCCGCCCACCCTGTCCCGTCGGTGCTCTGCCCGGCGCAAACGCAGCATATGGCGCGTCCAGCTTTTCCGGCGCCAGGCCGGAATCGAGCCATTCCTCCAGCGCAACAATGTAGTTTGTGCCATCCGGACCCGGCCCACCCATGCAATGGGCAACCCCCGGTCGCACGAACAGTCTTACATCGTTGCGCGCCGTTGGGTCGAAATCGATGACGCTTACGTAGTAGTCGATCGTTTGGTGAGCCGACAGGGAGCTATCCATCCAACCATTGTCGATGATCAGCTTGCCACCCCGGGCACGAAATGCGGACAGGTCCGGACTGTCGGCGTCCAGGGTTTGCGCGACTGAGGCGGTCTCCTGTGAGAAATCGGAAAAATCGTATCCCACATAGCTCCAATCCGGATCGCTGAAGATAAAGTGTCGCATCAAGCCCGTTGCGAATGCCCATCGTGCATTAGGCGTGACTGGGTCCTCGAACCCCTCCGCTTCGGCCCCGGGGTGAAAGTCCAGTGCGTCGTCTGGATCATATCCACCCGTAATCCAGCGATCCCAGCCGAGCGGGCTTCCTGGTAGTTCGGAACCTACCGGTGTTCCGCGCGAAATTTTGCCGCCAATCTCGAAATCACCGTATATGGCCTGGGCGGCTGCAACCTGCTCCGGCGTCAGGCACTGGTTGGCCGAGCCGGCATCGCATGCCAGTAACGCCACGTCAAAATCACATTGCCGCGGGTCATTCAGAATGCCGTCCTTCAACCCGTCGAGCGCGTCGCATTGCTCCATGACCGCGTTTCCAATCAGGGAAAGTGCGGCCTCGTCGATCAGGGATTCTGCCAATTGGTTCGGATCCGGGTACATATGCTGCGCATTCCGGGTCCACCGCCCCGCCATTTCTGTCGTCCATGAGAAGGCCGGTGCACCCGCATAGATACCCTCGAACAGTTCAGGCGAACGTTGCGCCACCATCAATCCCTGGCCGCCTCCACGAGAGCAGCCGAAGAAAATGCTCCGGTCAATTCCCGACCCGAAGTAACCTTCGATCAACGCCTTGGCGTTCACAGCGGTCCGGCGTACAGCCAGATGTCCGAAGTTGACTTGCCGCTTAAGGTTATTGAGCGCCCAACTCGCGCCCGCCGGATTGCCTTTGTGGCCGGTATCAGTAGCCACGGTCGCATATCCGTCCGGGACTACGTTCCAGAAGTCATGCGCGGCATTGGCGAAATTGCCCGCAAAACCGCCGCTGCCGCCCATGATGAATTTGCCGTTCCAGTTGTCCGGCAGCCGCAACTCAAAGCCGACCTCGGCGCCGATTACACCGATCACCAGGCAATGAGGTGCCGGTGAACTTTCATGTGTTGCGGATGAAATGGTCAGATCAGGTATGGTTGGAAAAGCATCAACGCTGCAATCACGCACCTCGGCCCATCCGGTCGTTGTGGCTGCAAGCAATCCGACGAGGAGCATTAGTGCCAATACCCGGCTGCCGAGCGGCTTCGCTTGTGTTCTCATTTCACCACCTGTCACTATTTTTCAGTATATTAATCAGCTAAAACCGGGAACATCTACAATGTATGAAAAGTAGCCCGTAAAATAAATGCACTATACTGCATTTATTTCGATATTTTTTGTCATTTTGCGCAAGCTGAGTGACCGTGCAAAGGAGACCCATATTTGAGCGTTTTACGGTCAATAGATACTGACCGAATAGCCGTTGTTCGCGGAAAGTCAGACGTCCGCAGCTTAACAGGTGCGTCGTCAGCCAAATCTAAAAATCGTAGCCAAGACCGAAAATCAGTCGCAGGTCGTCTTTCTCAGGGAGAGTGCCATCTTCTTTCACTTGAGGTTTCTCTGTCCGGTCCCAGATCAGTGATACGTCGAAATCCAGATTGCCGATCAGATTAGTAGAGAGGCTGGTCACAATGTGGTGCTGGTAGCGTCCTGATTCCGAATTCAGGAAATTCATGTCAACGAACAGTTCGTAGTCAATTGACGGCGTGACCTCAACGGTAAGATCGCTCCCCAGGGTGCCAACAGGTGAAGTTTCATTTTCTGACTCACCGGGAATGACTGACACGTGGTTCAGGTAGTTCACACCAATGCCGGCCTGAACATCCCAATTGACCCTCGGAGAATCAACCAGTCGATAGCCGACACCGCTATCTATTGTTGCCTGGTGCTGAATATTTTGAGGGCGGTCATGGAAATACTGGAAAGACACCGGTCGCCAGAAAAGTCTCCCGGCGGCAAACCGATCGTAAGTGATATTCACTCGATGACTGTCTGCAATTCTCTCCCCTTCGGTTTCATTGATTTCAGCAAGGTAGTCGGCTGTCACTCGTGATGTCGGAGTACGACGA
>Ga0255039_10000601_pt1 | contig 11678 bp, 16 predicted proteins | sample BC1_12_1_MG_FD_181713 | JGI IMG/M metagenome (GOLD analysis project Ga0255039, IMG submission 181713) | Seawater microbial communities from Strait of Georgia, British Columbia, Canada - BC1_12_1 | ecosystem: Environmental > Aquatic > Marine > Strait | place: Canada: British Columbia | collected... | reverse complement strand
GTGGTTACGGAGGTCCTCCTCCTCGTCCGCTTGAGCGGCCCTCTGAGCGGAGCCAGGGCTGAGGCGAGGCGCTGAGGCCACCGAGGCCTGGAAGTCCTCCAGGAAGCCGTCAGGGTGGCGCTCGTGCCATTCTCCGAGGTCCTTGATGCCCGAGGGCAGGACCAGCTCGTGGACATCCATGCCCTCAGCCAGGAGAAGGCTAGCCAGAGAGGCGTTGAAGGAGCGGCCAGCGTCATCGTTGTCACCAGCCAGGACGATGGGGCGGCCCTGGAGGTGCTCGATGATGGCAGGCGCCACCTTGGGAGCCATGGCAGCTCCACGGATGCCCACGGCGTCGAAGCCAGCGGCGTATGCCGTCAGAGCGTCCCCAGGGCCCTCAGTGATGAGCACGTAATCCAGGCCATCGTCAGCGCTGAAGAAGCCATACGGCGCCCAGGAGCCCTCCTCAGGGTTGCTAGGGCCTATCCAACGGACACGGTGCTCCTCCAGGGCACGAGACTGGAAGCCACGAGGGACTCCCTGGAAGTCTCGGAAGGGCACCACGAGGCGGGGCACGGCGTGGTAGGTACGGCCCAGGCGGGCGTAGTCCACGTCCCCGCCATCGAAGCCGAGGCCAAGAAGGCGGGCCTGGTAGTGGTCGATGCCGAAGCGGCGCTCCAGGTAGTCCAGGCCTCCTGGTGGCACCTCTTCCGAGACTGTCTCCAGGTAGGCGGCCATCTGGGCCTGCTCAGTGATGCTGACAGGCGCTCCCGTGTCATTGACCTGAGCGGCATGGCGGTCCATGTCGTCCTCGATGGGCTCCAGCTCGTGGAAGGAGGAGGCGCCCAGAGCGGCCAGCACGTCCTGCCACGGACAGCCAGCACGACACTTGATGATGAGGCGACTGCCCTCGGCCAGAGCGACACGGAGAGAGGGCTCATGATCCTCGTGGGCAGGGCATACAGCGGCCCAGCCATTGCCCTCGAAGACGGGAGCAGGGTCGCCAATGCGGGCGAAGATCTCGGAGAGTTTCATGCTTCTTTCTGGATCTCGTGAATGTAGGTTTCAAGCAGGGCGAAGGTCTGGAGGTCCATGACTACCAGCGCCTCCTTGGTGGGGCGTCCTCGTTGCTTCACGACGACGGCGCTGAGGGGTTTCTGAGAGTTGCGGGCCTCCTGCTTGGCCTGGAGAACCCAGGCCCCGAGGCGCATGGTGGCTTGATCCTTGCAGTCAAGCGCCCAGCGGTTGAAGCCGCCGATATCACCATGGTCTCGGGGCCCCTCGGTGCCTCGGAGACGGACAGCAGGGAGCCCACGATCAACCAGCCAGGCCGTGACCTTGCGCTCCCATGCGCTGCCTATCTCCGAGGAGGTCACGAGCGGTTGACCCTCGGGCTGGGTGCCAACACCATACGGGCCAGGAAGGCCACGGCCACGCTCTCCAGGTAGGAGAGAGAACCGCCCAGGATGCCTAGGGCGATCATGGCGGCCCAGCCTCCGAGGAGGACAGTCACCACGAGGGCGGCCAGCACGGCAACGACAGCCCTGGCCTTGGAGGTAGCTTCAGCCATCACACCACGTCCTCTGCCGGTCCGAGGACCTTGAGCGACGGGCGGACGTAGCTAACCTCAGTGCCGTCCTTGGCCGTGAACTCCACCCGCTCCAACGAGAGGAGGACACGAGCTGGAGCGTCCATCTCAGCCAGGCGCTCCTCCACCTTGTTGAAGGTCTCGATGGCGGTCCAGGCTCCTGAGAAGTACTTGAACTTCCCCAACTCAGGACTCTCAGCCAGACGGAAATACACCTGGAGAGAGGGAGCTGGGCCCACCCCGTCCTTGGCGTCCTTCTTGATCTGCTGGAGGTCCTTGTGAGAGCCGTCCCACTCCTTGCCAGTGAGCTTGCCGTCCTCAATGAGGAAGGTGCCGTCAGTCTCCACGATCTTCTTGCCACGTTGTGACCAGAGGACCAGGGTGGCCTTGATGGCGGACGGGTCCACGATGATCTCCAGCTCGGAGGTCTCGGTGAAGACCTGGAGCTTCTCTTCGGTGGAAGTGTCCCACTCAGAGACGCCACTATCGTCTGAGCCCATGAGGTCAGCGATGGCGGCGGCCACATCAGGGTCTCCCGTAGTGATACGGAAGGCGTCCAGGCCCATCGGGCGGCCCGAGGAAGTCTGGTAGCCAGAACGGAAACGGCCAACCACGTCATCTGAGTGGCTGCCGCCTCCCTCGTTGTTGTCGGTTGATGTCTTGAATGCGATGGGCACGGAGGCCCTCCTTAGTAGTGGTGGTTCTACGGCGGTGTGCCGCTACTTGATTATCCCTCAGTGAGTGCTCAAGTGGGGATGCTGGCAGTCAGCCTAGCCCAGTCGGGCGGTCATCGAACGTGTCATACGTGTCGCCCAGAAAGTACGTGAGCAACGTGAAAGCATGCCAAGCGACAGCCACGAGATGCGGAGAGCCTGTCTCCTCGTCCATGTCCTCCCCCATCCAGAACGCCTGGATGTGCCGCATCAGGGCAGCGTACGACTTACTCCACTCGTAGCCCTTGCGCCAGTTGTTGTCCGTGTATTTCTCAGATCCCCGCCCGTAGTGGCGTGCCAGCTCCTGGAGAGCCTCAGCAGGTATGAGATCGTAACGCTCCAGCTTGACGCCCTTCTGGCCTCCCGTGGAGGAGGTGGTGCGCACCTCATACAGGATCTCACCAGGCGTATAGTACACGTCGGCCTGGCTGCCATCACTCACACTAGCGCTCAGCTCCACACCATCGAGGACAGCAGGGCGCTCCTGTCGGGCAGCCTCCAGCTTCTCACGGTGGCGCCGAGTGCGGAAATAGGAGTCTTCAAGCTCGCTCACGACGACCCCCCAAGCCCTTAGCGGCCAACAGCAGAGCACCGCCCACGGCCACGAGGACAAGCGCCCACGCAACCAGGACACCGTCCACACCCGTCTCAGGCAGGTTATCCATAGGAGGAGTGGCAGGCACCACGGTGGAGCAGACAGCCGGATCAGGTCCGTGGTACGACCACGGGTGCCCATTCTCGGTTACGCCCCCGCACTCAAAGAACTGATGAGGGACGGGCTCAGTTGTAGTAGGCGGAAGTGGTTCGGTAGTTGTCACAGGGCTTTCCTTGGTTGTGGTTGGGGTCTGCGGTTCGGTGGTCACTGGTGGCGCATCCGTGGTCACTGGAGGGGCCTCCGTGGTCACTGGGGGAGCCTCCGTGGTCACTGGAGGGGTAGTGGGAGGCGTCACAGGGCGGCACAGGTCGTAGTGACTGATGTCCTTGTCGCCCGTGTACGGTGCGACGTAGTGGGCGGGCCCTGCCTTGATGAGCACGAGGTCCCCGTCCTCCGTGGCCGGGTAGCTGTCAAGGCTCTTGGCCTCCAGCAGGTAGCCAGCGGGGCATGTATGCTTGGTTCCTTCGGGTCTTCCTGTCATATCACTCACCCTCCTCAGTGGGGTCCTCAGCCTGGTCCCAGGTGGCAGGGTCCAGAGCGTCTCCGATGACGGTCTTGTGGATGTTCTTGTCCCAGTCCATGACGACCAGGAGGGCCTCGAAGACAGGCATGAGGGCTTCAGCGTCCAGCATGATCGGCACGAGCTTCCAGCCGTCAGGCACGGTGTGGAAGACGGCAGCGGCCTGGCACTGAGGCATGGGCGTCCGCTCCCCGTCAGCGTCCATGAGGGAGTCAGCGGCAGCGTAGGCGTTGAGCTGGAGGGCAACCTCAGCGTGGACGCCAGAGCGGGTGGTCTTGTTGTCGCCGATGACCAGCTCGTCACCGATGGTGGCGATCCAGTCGAAGGAGCCAGCGTAGCCAGGCTCGTCGTTCCACACGGTGCCCTCCAGGTGGTGGAACTCAGGCTCGAAGGCGTCCAGGAACTCGTTGAAGTTGTCCTTGACCCAGGTCATGTCAGGAGCGACACGCCCCACGTTCTTGCCCAGGCTCATGCGCTCCATGATGTCATGGGCCTCGGTGCCACGGTCAGCAGCGGCGCCCGTGTTACGCATGGGCGCACGCTTCAGGTAGTCGATGGCTCCAGCTCGGTCACCCTTCATGACCATGCCACTGAACTCCGGCATCATGTCGACAGCGGTTTCAGCTACCAGCTTGGCAGCCCAGAACTTCAGGAAGGGCTTGGGCAGCATGTTGAGGACGGAGGTGACGCCTGGCACCTTGAGGCCAGAGTCAGGGTTCACGTAGAGGCGGGAGCCGCCACGCTTGATGGTTGCAACCTTCGGGATGGTCATGTTGTTCCTTGTGGGTAGTGGTGGGTGCTACTTGATTATCCCTCAGTGGGCCTTGTGAGGGGGATGGGTGACGAAGAGGGTGACGAAGTGACGAAGTGGGCCTCGAATCTGGGTCTTCTCTAATAGTAGGTAGTGGTTGAATTTCTCAATCACCAAGAAATAGGCCCCATTCCGTCACTTCGTCACCCTAAGGCCTGGAGAGAGCTAGCCAGCGGCTCATCCTCGTGGATGGTTCTGGCTAGCTTCCTCCAGGGGCGCCTCCGTGCTCAGGCGCTCATCGGATGCCCTGAGCCCATGCCAGGTTCACGTCCGAGGCGTTGCCTCCGCCAGCGATCCAGCTCATTCCGAATTCAGCCTTGATGAGAGCCTCCTGCTCTTCCAGGTCATATTGGGAGGGGTCGTCCAGGTCAGTGAGGCGGCACCAGGCGGCGTCCTCGCTGAAGGGTCCCTCGATTACTGAGCCAGCCTCCGTGATGTAGAAGCGGCCGTTGGTTCCTGCGGTGATCTCCATAAGAGTCATGATACACGCTCAACGGCAGAAACCAACCTCAGGGAGAAGATTCTTCAAGATTTCTCCCCGGAACGCCAAGAAAGCCCCTCCAGCCACGAGGGCCAGAGGGGCGGTCAAGCGATTCAGTTGTGAGGGCCTCAGCTCAGTCCGCGCTCTTCCTTGGGCACCGAGGTGACCCTGCGGATGGCGAAGATGAGGGCGGGGATGACAGCCACCAGGTTGATGACTTCACCATCCCAGCCGCCGATGATCTCGACCACCTCAGCGCCAACCTGGGAGACGATAGCCGCCACGGTTAGCACGGAAGTCAGTACGTTGACCACCTTGTCTCGGATGTCAGTTGCCTTGCTCATATGTCCTCCAGGACGTTGAGGCGGCCCTCGGCGAGAGCCGCTTGGATGGTGAGGCCGTCCACCTTGTCGTCCACTCTGAGCACGTCCCCATGGAGGTTGCTTATGTCAGAGAGGATAGAGGCTTGAGCGGCGTCTGTCTTAGCCTCGATGCGGACTACGCCCTCCACAGCCTTCTGGAGGGTCTCGTAGTTGCGGGCGTGATCTCGGTCGTTACGGATCTCGGCGGCGGAGTGGTCACGCTTCAGCCTCTTGCCGAAGAGGGCGATGAGCGCCACGAGGACAGGTACGAGGATCTGGCCAGCGGCGTCCATGACGGGTACGATGTCGTCAGGACTCATGACGCCACCAGCCCGCCAGCGGTAGCGCTGATCGAACCAGCGTTTGTGGCCTCAAGAGGATGCGGACGCCAGACGTTGACGTTGCCGCCAGTGCCTGAGGAGCGGCGGACCTCCACAAGGAAGAGGTGTGAGCCGCTGTTTAAGCTCTTGCCATGGTCCCAGTTGAGGTCAATGGCCCACTGGGTCTGAGTGGACCCGACCAGCGTCACCGTGTCCGTCTCGTCAGCTCCCATGGAGCACTTGATCTCAGCCTCGTCGGCAGCGTTCAGCGTGACCACGAAGTTAGTCTTGAGGCCGTCAGCGTCAGCCACACCCCAGCGAGCGTCCCACGCTGTGACGAAGGTGGCAGAGGTGGTGGACTGGGAGTCCTGCACGATGGCTGGACGCCACGGGAGGGCACGGCGAGGGATGCCGAAACCAGCAGTGTCGGAGACATACATGATGGCTGAGCCATCGGTAGCTTGGACCCTAACGCCAGTAGCGCCACCATCGAACTCACCCGCAATGAAGATCTCATTGTCGCTGGAGTCCAGAACACGCAGAGCGCCACCCTTGATGGATGCGCTCTTGAGTTGAGGGCTCCGCTCCAGCGCTGCCAGGCGTCGCTTGAGGTCAGCGATCTCGGTCCCCAGAGTCTGAGGAAGAGCTGGGTCAGTCATTGAAGACCTCCAGAGGGACAAGGGACAGGCGTGTCTCCTCGGCGCCATCGTCGGCCACGGAGACATTGATGGATGTTATGCGGAACCAGGAGTCTTCCAGGTCAATGTAGCCGTAGCTACCGCGGACCTTCACCTGGTCGCCCACAATGTAGGAGCCCAGGACAGGAATCTGGTCAGGGAACACCAGGACGCTGATCGTCTTGATGGGCTGGGAGCCCCTCGTGACGCCTCGCTTAGCGTGCTCCAGGAGCGTAGCGTCCACGATCACGTCAGACAGGCTGAGGACCTTCTCCAGGAGAGGCCGTGAGGCCAGCCCAGTAGGGTCTTGAGCGGTCTGGATGGGGAGATCATCCCCGTCCCCTCCGCCAATAGCCTCGACAGTGTTAGCCAGCTCGGTGCCGTTGCTGCGGAAATCCAGGAGCTGGACGTTAGTGCCCAGCTCGAAGACGTGAGCCGTGCGGCGCCCGGTGGATGGGTAGGTGGTTCGGAACTCCACGGAGATGGCGCCAGATGCGTAAGAGGCGTCGAAGCGGAAGTCGAAGCCGTCCTGGACGTTAGCCAACTGCTCCAGGGCCTCAGCTACCACCCTGCGCTCGAACCCGTAGTAGGTACGGTCCCTCGTGCGGCCAGATGTCTGGCTCTCAGTAGTGTCCACTCGTATGTCACCGCTAGCGATGGCCTGGGCGTCGTCCAGGAGGTCTCTGGCGATGACGAGCTGGTCAATGCCTGTGTACGTGGTGTCCACCTTTATGGTGCGGTGGCGGAAGTAGCTCAGGAAGCCTGAGCCCTCCAGGGAGAGGGTGTTAGCGCCCACGTTCCCTGCCACGCCCCAGACGATGCCGCCCCAGACGAGCACGCCATCCCTCTCGAAGAAGACGATGCTCTGGCCTGGGGCCAAATCCGTCTCCGAGAGCTGGAGAGCGCTAGCATCGTTGGTGAGGCGTCCCGAGGGCGTGGTGGTCACGAGCGGGAGCGTCACCTGGAAGCCTCCGTCAGCGTTGAGCACCTCCGTATAGGAGAAGCTCTGAGCCGGAAGCTCACCGAGGACGGTGCCATCCTTGAGGTCCACGTTGATGAGCTTCCAGGTGGCTGCCATACTGGCCTGCCTTCGTTAACTAGTAGGGGCGTCCACGTCATCCATAGGGTAAACACCGGACAGGATCAGCCTGTCAGCGGTGCCCCAAGTGAACGGCACCGTGGCTGATATGTCGGTGTCTGAGAAGAAGGTGGCTGTGTTGAGGATGTCGTCTGCGGCGTCGTATGCCACGGCGGTGCCGTTGTACCAGCCAACTCCAGACTCACGGGCTACGACAGTGCCGCCCACGTAGAAGGCAGTAGCGTCCCCGTCTATGGTCATAGTCCCCGGCGTGTTGAATTGCGGATTAGTGGCCGAGGTCGTGGATCCCCAGGTCAGAGATATCCACCAGTGCAACTCCCAGCCCTTCAGGAAATACTTACCCTCAAGGGTGCCGTTGCCGAGCGTCAGCCCGCCCTGAATCGAAGGCGTCCAGTCGACAATGGGCCCGTGAATCTCCAGCCAGTAGGTCCCGTCCCACTGCCTAGTGCGGAGGGTGTCCGTCTCATAGATCATCATGCCAGCGTAGGGGCTGGAAGGACGAGCGGCGGAGGTGGTTGGCGTGATGCCGTTAGCCATCCGCCCCTCTTGGGTGATGACACGGCGGTCAGTGATCTGCGAGTCCGTGATGGCCGTGTCCAGAGCGGGCACGTCAACCAGAGCCAGGACGATGGCGTTGTCAGGGACCGTGGGCTCAGAGGGAGAGCCAGCGGGCGTGCCAGTGACGACAGCGAGGCTCCAGGCGTCAGTGGCGCCTGAGTAGTCGCTGTCCTCCACCTTGGCCACCACGAGGTCCTTGCGGGCGTTGGTGGCGTCAGCGGCAGAGATGGCCAGGTTGGTCACGCCACGATTCTCAGCGAAGTAGGAGCCCTGATAGGTGGCCTCGTCGCCAGCGATCATGCAAGCGCCCTCAGCCACGTCCACGCTCATGTCAGGCGTGCCGCTCTTCTCAGAGACGAGGAGGTCCCCGCCCTCGAAGATGCCATGGGCTCCCGTAGGAGCGCCACCAGTGAGAGCGCTGAACATGCGGCGCACGTCTTCAGCGGGATGAGAGCCAGCTTGCAAGAAGATGGCAGGATTCTGAACCGTCACTTTGAGGCCTCCTTAGACCCAGGCAGAGCGCCAGGTAGCGGTTGCGGTCGAAGCCGTGAAGGCTGCCGCTCGGTATTGGATAGAGTTGTCACCCGGCTCCAGGTCCCAGAAGACCGAGGAGGTGGTGAGGCCGTTGTAGCGGCTGGCCGTGCCGTTGAGGAGGACCGTTCGGTCTTCCATGTCCACGACGAGATAGTCACCAGAGGCTACAGTACCCTCCCACTCCCAGGTCTCGCCCGTGGTGGTGTTGACGAGGCTGGGGTCCGTGACAGGACCCGTGATCTTGAACACGGGCGAGGTCTTGAACGTCCCAGCGTTGGTGAGCGTCTGCTCTCCGCCCGTAGACACGGCACCGAATGTCAGGTTAGGCGTAGCGTTGAAGGTCAGCCCTCCGCCAGCAGTAGGCAGAGAGATGGCCTGGCTGGATTCCGTGTCAGCGTAGAGCCGAGGGTCCGTGGCCACCATCTCGATGGTGACCATGGGCAGGTTGTAGTACCACTCTCGGTTGATGGGCGCCGAGCGCCGACGAGGGCGGGCCCAGAAGCGGAACTTGTTGCCGTCAGCCACGCCAGGGATCTGCATGACCAGCGGCGCCTCGTCCTCGCCTGGAATGAAGGCAGCCAGGAGGTCCTGGACGTTATCAGCGAGGGCGGTGGCGCTGGATCCGTAGACCTCCATGGTGAGGGTCACGGTCCGAGAGGTGAGGAAGTCATCACCTGGGTGGATGCCGTGGCGGAGGAGCCTCCCTCGGTCTCCTGAGGAGATGGAGGGAAGATCCACCAGGCCACGGATCTGAGCCAGGGCGAAGACCGAATCCCCACCGAAGGCCAGGAGCTGATACTCACACTCCCAGTCAGCGGTCACGAGGTCACCGATAGCCATGTCAGACTCCTCCTCGAACCTGAAGTATCCAGGCCAGCTCTCCCGCTATGTCGGCAGGGTTGGCGTTTGTCTGGGCGTTGATGGTGATGTTGCCGCCCTGTCCGCTCATGCCAACTCCGTGGTTAGGCTCCACTCTGGAGCCTGCCGGAACTGAGAGAAGCTCGGGGCCTCTCTCACCAACCAGGACCTGGCCGCCCCTACTCAGGTCGCCACCGAAGGCGAGACGAGGGATAGGGTTGTCAGGGAGGTCAATGTCAGGAGCGAACCTGATAGGGATCCTGTTCGGGATGGCGTTGTTAATCTTATCGACCACTTGGGTATTGAAGAGGTCCTTGAAGGCCCGCCAGAGGCCACTCACAAGGTCAGCCACGAAGCCCCTGGCGGAGCTGAGAGCATTCGTCATGCCCGAGAGCATCTTCTTGATGAGGGTCCATCCCGCATTTAGGAACTTCGGCCCGAGGGCAATGAGGATCTTAGGTACCTCGGTGACCTGGGCCACCATGGCGTCCCAGACTCCTCCGAAGATGCCCTTGACGCCATCCCATACTCGGTCCCAGTCACCAGTGAAGACGCCAGCGAAGACATCCACGATGCCCTTGATGATCCTGAGGACGGACTCAATCTTGGTCTTGATCGTATCGAAGGCAATGGCGACGACGGCGGTGATCTCAGCGCCCCACTCATCCCATATGGCGGTGATAACTTCCACCACGCCTGAGATGATCTCCTCAATGTCCGCCATGGCATCCTCGATGCCAGGCTGGAGCACCTCTTGGTACCAGGCCACCACGTCCTCGATGATGGGGCCCATGGCCTCCATACCGTCAATGATGACCTCGAAGAGCTTCTCAGCCACGGGCATGAGCTGAACGAAGACCTTGTTCTTGATCTCGGACCACTTCTGGCTAAATGTCTCCGTGGCTGCCGTCTGCTCAGCGACCAGCCCAGCACCCTCGCCCAGGAGCCCGTTGAAGTCCTCCAGGTCGAAGTTGCCAGTGCGGATGGCCGTGGTCATACGCTGAGCACCCTCGGCACCGAAGGCGCCAGTGGCCAGGTTGAGAGCTTCCGTGGTGCTCGTGGCGTTGGCGATCTCGTCCACGATGCCAGCCAGGGCCTCTTGAGGGTCCTCGCCAGCGGCGGCGGTGTCACGGAAGAACTTGTTGAGGGCAGGGCCCACCCTGGTGAGGTCCACGCCAGCCATGGTGAGCTGGCCGATGATGGCCTCAGTCTCCTCCAGGGAGAAGTTGGCGTTGGCGAAGATCGGCCCGAAGGTCTTGACCTGGTCGAGGAGCTTATCCATCGGGATGCCCGTGGCCTGGGCTATCCTGGCGAGGTCGCCAAGGGCCTCGTCTATGGAGTCATTGGAGCCGAACTGAGTGAGGGCTCCGTCCAGGTTCTTGATAGCATCGCCCACGGCGACGTCAGTGAGCCGAGCGAAGTCCAGGAACAGCTCAGTGGTGTCTTCCAGCTCGTCGCCCGTCTGAGCGAAGAAGGTGTTGACATCCGCCAGGGCGTTGCTGACCACCTCGCCAGAGTCTGGCACGGCAGAGAGCACGTCCTTGGCTGACTCGAAGAGGTCGTCCAGGGCGTCACCTGAGGCGCCAGTGCCCTTGACGATATTGGCCCTCATCGTCTCGGCCTGCTGGCCGATCTGGAAGAGAGCCGCTCCCGCTATGGCAGCGCCTCCAGCGATACCGAGGGCGGCCGTCTTACCAGAGACGCCCATCCGTCCCATGATGCCCTGGGAGCGCTGGGCTGCCCTCTCCAGGCCCTTGGTGTCGCCCGTGATCTTGATGGTGATGGGCTTAGCCATGGGAGGGCTCCTCTAGTCCATGATGGGCTCCAGGCGGGTGCCTGGTTGCCCTTTGCCTCGGTGCCGCTTGGCTGTCCGTGCTTGGCTCTTGCTCTGCTTGTTTGCTTGCTCAACCAGCTCCACGAGGTAGCCAGCCTCCCCGAGGGTGAGCTGCCCAGCCTCGGTCCAGGTGAGGCGATGGTGCCGCATGATCCCTAGCTTGAGGTCAGTCCATCGCCTTCTAGAGGGTCCAGCTCTTCGACCTCCACGTCAGCCTTGAGGTCCACGAAGTTGACCTTACCAGCGTCGTCCAGGGTGAAGTCAGGGTTGTCCTTGCGTTGCACGATCCAGATAAGCGCCTTAAGGGTCTTTCCTTGAGGAGCGCTGGCCCTGTCGCCGAGTATGTCCTGGATGGGACGGCCGACGGCCTCCTCCAGGTCTACCACGTCGTCGATGGTTAGCTCGTTGATGTCGATGGTCAGGTCCATGGTTGTCTCCTTGCTAGAAACGGGACTCAATGATCTTCCAGACCTCAGCCATGAGGTCCTCGTATACGTCACGGGCCTCTGGGAGCTTGTCTCTCATGGCGTCCGTGAGGAACATTTGGGGGCGGATGTTGCGGCGGCCCCAGCCGAAGTGGATGGCCCCAGCGTATGGGACACGGGCAGCGGAGCCCGCCTTGATGGAGCCAGAGGACTGGGAGCCTCGGCCAGCGATGGACTTCTTCAGGCGGGCTCCGCTGCCCGTGT
>Ga0255039_10000600_pt1 | contig 11712 bp, 17 predicted proteins | sample BC1_12_1_MG_FD_181713 | JGI IMG/M metagenome (GOLD analysis project Ga0255039, IMG submission 181713) | Seawater microbial communities from Strait of Georgia, British Columbia, Canada - BC1_12_1 | ecosystem: Environmental > Aquatic > Marine > Strait | place: Canada: British Columbia | collected... | reverse complement strand
ATTTATGTTGTTTATATACAAAAGATAGTACATGTGGTATTTTTCACGAAATTGAATTAATTTTTAAAGTATTGAAACAAAGGTTATATGCAAAGGTTGAAACAGAAGAAGAGAAAAGAATATGTGAGAAATATTTGGGGAAAAAAGATGAGTAAAAAATTAATTTTATATATATAATATAATATAATATAATAACATTATTATTATTTATTAAATTCAACAAGGTGTTTATTTTTTTTACATAATTAAAAATAAATGTATATATATATATATGTTCCTTAATTATTAATTATGGATTTTAAAAATAATGAAGAACTTATGGATTTTATTATTCTAAAACATCCAGATAAATATTGGAACTGGAAAATGAAATTATTACCGTTTATAGATATAAAATTTAAAGATTATCGTGAAATAAATAGACAAATTATTTATAGAAAAAAAATGTATTTCAAAATTTATAATTGGATGTATAAAAAAGCATTTCTTCGTAAATTACCAATATTGTGGAAAATTGCTGAATATCATATTTCTAAAAAATATCACCCAAATGGTATTTTTATGAAAGATTATGTTAATACATTTTAAAATTCAAAATCAAATATACTTGAATCATCTATATCACTATAACTACTTGTTGTGTCACTGTTACTTATATTTTTAAATATTAAATGATTATCATCTTTTATTTCTTCCATCTTATCTATTTGTTTCTTATGTAATATATAAATTATCTTTTTTAAATTCTTATTCTGTTCCATAGCAGTATCAATTTTTTTTATTAATGCCGTTAATGTTTTATTAATATCAATATTCTCATCTTTTATTTCTTTATATTGTTGATCCTTTACAAAACTATCACTTATAATGGTATTAGTCTTCTTCAAATTCTTCCGCATATTTAAATATAATTGTTCACCCATATTTAATGTATATATATAGTATATACATATCTTTAAATAAAAAAATAAAAATTATGTCATATTTAACGAGTTAATATTTATATTTGGTAGTTCTTTTTTTAGTTGTTCCAATTCTGCATTTGGTATATTACAATTAGTTAAATCTAACTTTTTTAATTTGGGTAAATATAAAATTTGTTTAAATATATAATCTGGTATATATTTATCAAAAATAATCAATTCTTCCAAATTAATCAATTTGGAAATTTGTGAAGTACTATCTTCTGTTAAATTTCCAGTATTGACAAAGTATAATTTTTTTAAATTTGTTGCCTTATGTAAATTTGTTAAATGCTCATCAGTCAAATTTTCATAATTTTCTAAATATAATTCAGTTAATTTGTTATTTTCTAATATAGTATTTAATAATAATTGATTTATTTCTTTATTAATTTCTAATCCATTAAATGTTGTTAAGTTATTAATATAATGAGTTAATTTAATATAATTAACTACTTTAGTTAAACTTGTTGTATTTCCCATTTTAGATTTATTGATGATTTATTATATTATTTAAAAAAATAAATTCAATTTTAAAAGTTAATCTAATTTAACATATTGTAAAATATTATCAGGGTGATATTTAACCATTGTATAATACTCTGCTATTTTCCATAAAGTTTTCCAATTTAGTTCGTTTAATCTATGTAAATTTAATAGTTTTCTTTTTAGTGTTTGTTTTACATGAAATTCTTTTATATTTCTTATATTATTACCATCAATATTTAAAACTGTTACTCCTTCAATATTTGGTATTTCTTTAATATTATAACAATAATGTATAATTAATTCTTGTAATCCTTCAATAATTGGGATTTCTAAAATGTTGTGACATTCTTTAACAAATAATTTTTGTAATCCTTTAATATTTGGAATTTCTTTAATATTGTAACAATCATCAATAGTTAAATCTGTTAATCCTTCAATATTTGGAATTTCTAAAATGTTATAACAATCATGAATAATTAAATCTTGTAATCCTTCAATATTTGGGATTTCTACTGTGGTTTCATATAAATATTCTATTGTTAATTGTTGTAATCCTTTAATATTTGGAATTTCTGTTATGTTTTCACAATCTTTAATTTTTAATTTTTTTAATCCTGTAATATTTGGAATTTCTGTTATGTTTTCACAATTATTAATTTTTAATATTTGCAATCCTTCAATATGTGGAATTTCTAAAATGTTGCCACAGTTTGTAATAGATATTTTTGTTAATCCTTCAATATTTGGAATTTCTTTTATGTTTTTACATCTTTTAATTGACAATTCTGTTAATCCTTCAATAATTGGAATTTCAAAAAGATTTTCACAATATCGAAACATATTAGGTATATATATAAATTAAAAAAAATAAATTCAACTTTTTTTATATCATATTTTTTAATTAATTTATAAATATTTATGTGTGTTATATTGTATATTTATATTTGGAAATTCCTCCTTTAATAGTTGTATTTCTTTTTTATCAATATTACAATAATCCAATATCAATTTTGTTAACGGACAACATTTAGAAATATATTTAATACATTCATATGTTAATTTATCACAACATGATAAATCTAATATGTTTAATTTATTTAAAGTTGAAAATGATTTTAACATTTCATCTGTAAAATTTTTATCATTAATAATAATTTCTTCCAAGTTAATTAAATTTTTAATTTGTGAATAACTTTTTTCTGTAATTTTACAACCATCAAAATCTATATATTTTAAGTTTGTTGCCTTATGTAAATTGTTAAAATGCATATCATACACACAACAATTAGAAAAATCAATTTCAGTTAACTTGTTATTTTCTAATAATGTATCCATTATAAATATAGAAATTTCATCATTATTTTCTTCGCCGTATGATGTTAAGTTATTAATATAATTAGTTAATTTTGTTAAACTTGATGTATTTTCCATTTTAGATTTTATTAATTATTTATATAAATATATAATATAAATAATCAATTTTTTTATATCATATTTTTTTCATGATCATCAAAAGTATGGTTATCTAGATAATATTCCTTAAGAATTTTACCATATTTCTTTACATCTCCAACTGTGTAATGCATTGTATATTTCTCTTTAAATGATTCTATTACGTAATCCTCTGTATATACACCTTCAGTTAATTTTATTTTATTCATCTTTAATATTTGATGAATTTTTGAAAATATTTGATTAACTAAGTTTTTACTTTTTATTTCTGTCCACTTTTTGTTATTATAGATTAAAAATTTGTCTTCAACATAATCTATAGTTTTATTACTAATTTGGTCATTATTGTTATATATAAGTTTTAGAAAATATACAAACATATCTATCATTTTTACATCCATTATACCATAATATCTTAATTCATTTACTTTTAAACTATTATTATATATTTTATCTGGGTATTTCTTTTCTAATATACTATTTAACTCCATGTCTATTATACTCTTTTTAATAAATCTTATATCTTCCTCTCCAAAATTATTTATATCGTATTCTATTTGTTTTTTATTATTCCTTCTAGCATTAATTATATTAATAATGTCTGAATAATGGTTGAATAATTCATCATTACATTTCTTTATAAATATCTTTAAATTATCATTCTTGGCAAAACCTTTAGTCTCGTATTTTACTATAAATGAATTATAAAATAATAATAACTCTACGTCTAAATTCTCAGATTTTACTACTTGTTTAGCTACTGTATATATTAATGATAACATATTGTCTACACAATTAACTACGTTATTATCATCCACCTTTAACTTTAATTTATTGAATAATTCATCTTTACATATAATCCAATTGTCAGGTATGTCCATATTAAAACATATAGCTTTTATCATATTTGTGAAATTATAAATATTTGATAAATCATCGGTATAATCTGTGTCGGATTCTATACTTAATTTAGATATTATATCTTCAGCTATGTCTAAACTCTCTAATGGCTTCGCGTTTAAAAAATATTTATAATGTATCTTACCTCCTGTGTCATATACGTTTATCTGTAAATTATCAATGTGGATGTTGTTGTTGATGATCGTTTGCTGTGTTTTCTCTTCTAGCTTATTTTTTAACTCTATTATTTCTTGTTTATAATCTACTTTTTTACATTTGTTTTTTCGATTTTTATGTTGTGTCAATTGTTGATTAGTTTTAAATACTTTTAGACAATTTATACAATTATATTCTTTATCACAAGCATTTTTTCTATTTAAATGCCTTTGTAGATGTTGGTTAGTTTTAAACCCTTTATTACATTTAATACAATTTAACATTATTGATATATTATATTATAAATATATATTTAATATAAAAAACCAAAAATTAATTATTTTTAAAAAATAATATATACATTTTTTATTCATTAATTATATATATTTATCAACTGTGTATTATTTTGATTTATGTATAAATCAAAAACTAATTATTTTTAACCAAAATTGAATTGAATTAAAAAAAATATACTTTTTGGTAATCTTTTTTTAATACTCAATTTTAAATTTTTTAATACTCAATTGAGTATTAAAAAATTTAAATTGAGAACAAGTTTTATTATAATTTATCTATATTATTTGTAATACTTAAATCGTTACGACATATATTTTTAATAATATTGTCCAATTGTTCAAACTGTAGTTTATACATTTCATTAACATTTTCAATTTTAAATTTTTTTAATTTAGAAAATATATATTTTTCTAAATTAACAGGATCAGAACAGTGATATTGAGAACAATAATAAAAATGTTGATGTTTTTGCATACCTGTGTTATATGAGTTTAGTCTACTTTTTAAATTTTCAGTTATTCCTATTTTATATATATGTTCTGCTTCATTATTAACATTACTTAATATATAAATAAAACCACCATATTCATACTTTAATTTTATCTTTTTAACTCCATTATTATTTAATTCGTTAATTCCTTTTATTTCATTTTTTAAATTAATAATTTCTTCTTCATAATTTAATTTTTTACATTTTACTTTTCTATTTTTATGCTGGGTTAATTGTTGATTAGTTTTAAACTCTCTAAGACAATTTATACACTTTATTATTACTATTAAATCACAAGGTTTTTGTTTTTTTAAATGTCTATTTAAATGACAGTTAGATTGAAATGACTTATCACATTTCAAACAGTCATACATATTTTACAATAAATTATTTTTTGTATATAATATATTAGTTTTATATATTTATATATAAAAACAATTAAACCAATTTTTACTATTTATTATAAGTTAAATAGTTATACTTTTGATACTATATTATAATAAAAGTTAAGTATAATATACTTTTAAAAAGTATAAAAACCATTTTATAATTAAAAATATACGAAGAAACCAAATATTGATTTTTGGTTTCGGCGAAATATTAAACAGAAAGTCATAATTTTATATATATATATAACTTTAAACCTTTTTAAAAAAAAAAATAACCATTAATTCACTATTGGTTACATGTAATAATTTTTTTTTTAAAAAAAAATATTTGAAAATGATAATCTCAAAATTTTAGACCAAAAAAAATCTGAAAATATTTTGACATGAATTTTTTCAGATTTTCATTTTTCACTTTGTCAAAAATTTTTTTTATAGTTTTATAGTTTCATAGTTTTACAAATTAAAAAAATAAAATTATATATTTTTTTTCTTATAATTGTTTAAATATCCAATGAATCTCTCCAAATTTTAGTTTCTTTATCAATAGTAGGTTTAAAATTACAAGGTGTATGTAATAAATCACCTTTATAATTATTAAATTTATTATAATAATATTCTAATAAATTTAAAAATTCACCTCGCACATCCATTAAGAATTCCAAATCATTCATTATATTTGGGATTCTTAATTTCTCAAATGGTTTTGTAGGATTATCAGTAAATGTATATTTCATTTTATAAGTAAATGTATTTTCTAAATTTAATTTGTCATAATGATCATTATTTATAGATACATTATAATTTGAAATAATTAAATGGTGACGATAATTATAATGATTAATTTCATCATCTAAATGATAAGAACTAATATTAATATTTTTATTAGGTTCTGAATAAGTAATTAACTGTTGTTTAATTTTTTCATCCCAATTGGGACGACTCATATCATCACATATATAATTGATATCAACCTTTTTATATTGTGCATGAGTCAAACTTTTAGAAACCAATTGAGAAATCAGAGTTTTACCATTTGAACCATTACCAGTTAATATTAATTGATAATTTGTATCAATCTCCGCAAAAACACTTTCTGCAATATAATACATTAAATATTCAAATACATCTTGTTCATCCGCTGGGAACAAATTGCTAATTATAGTTTTTAAGTAAGTTTGGTTATCAGTCATTATTATTATAGTTTATTTATAGTTTATATATATAATAATATCAAAAAAAATCAATTTTTTTTATATCATTTTTAATAATAAATGATTAATAAATAAAAATATCCAAATTATTTTTTTGCACTAATTGGCCATATAATCTATCACAATCAATTAAATAAGTTTTATAAATAATTTCCAATTCCATATCATTTTCATCACAACCGAATGGAGTAGCGATTTGAGTTGCGACATTGTCAGCAATAAAAACAATATAACTCCAAATGAATACAAAAAATCCTGCATAATATCCTTCAACTGAAGCCATATAAATAGAAAATACCAATATATAAACTAAAATAGAAAAATTAATAAATTGATTATACACGTGAACTATAGGAACATTACCTATATTATAAATAGTTTGTCCAATATTTGTAATTTCGCTTAACATCATATTTAAATGTGCTGCTTGAAGATCATTAATATAATTCAAATCATCTAATTGTTTAATATTTAACCTAATGTGTGATTCGGTAATATTAAGAATATAAGTATTAGGTAAAGTAAATTCTAATATTTTTTTTTCAGAATTATTATTACAACATGCGAATAATTTTTGGTAATGTTCAAACTCTCTTAATTTTTCATCATGTAAAAAGTGTTCTCTTAAATTATTTGTATCACTTCTACCATTATAAGTTTCCGAAGATATACAATATATAATTCCAATATAAAAAGATATATTATTTTTTATATCATGTAATTTATCGGCATGTTGATTTGCAACATCTGATGAGAATAATATAGTCAAAAATTGTAAACTTTTACTATTAAAATTAGAAACTGCATTAAAAGCTCTATCATTTAGATTAAAAGAAGAATTTAATCTAAATGACAAAGTTACAGCTAAAAAGAAACCATAAACTGAAAGCGTAGTTGTAATAGCAACTAGATGGGATTGTAATTTAAAACCATTTGAATTTTCATTGGCAACAACAAAAATATAACAAACAAAAGTAGATATTATCGCAAAAATTAAACATTCTAATCTAAATAAATTATTTATATGTCTATATAAAGTTTGAAAAAAATTCGTTTTATTATATGGGATCATTTTTTATTATTAAATAATTATAATATTATATAATTTTTATATTTAACATATTATTATAAAAAAATTTATATTATGTAATATATAGAGATATAAATATGACTCATGGGTATTTTTATTTATTAATATTTTTCATAATATATTTTATATATTTAGAAGATAAATGTAAAGAAGAGATTGAAGAAGAAAATTATATATATAAAACACATAGATCTGAATGTACAGATAAATTAAATAGTTTAGATAAAAAAGATAAATTATTTATAAGAGATTTTATCTTAGATATAACAAAACAAAACACAAAAACAAAACAACGTTATAAAACTAAAAAAATATTAATAAATAGTTCAATCACATCGTTCGGAATTGTAATGTTGAGTAAAATGAATTTTGAAGATTATACATTATTTCCAATAGCAGCAACATTAACTTATATTACAACAACAACTATAATGAATAGTTAAAAATATATTATTTATCTAATAATTTATCTAATAATTTATCTTTCAACCACTTTGGTATTTTTTTTATTTTATAATCATCTAATGTTTTAATCCATTTATATTCTTTTCCATTTGGGTGCATGGACGGAGGTATTACAATCTGACCACCATCAGATTTAATATCTATTCCAATTCTCTTATCATTAATTTTAATTTTTAAACTACTTTTTAAATCTTTATTATATTTAAAATAAAGATGCAATCCATCACCAGTTTTAACAGTTGGTACATCAATTTCACCATATTCTTTAATCCATTTTTTAAAAATTTTCATACCATTATCTTTTTTATCTATATCAATAACAGTTATATTATTAACCTTACCAGTTATTGCACCAATGTTATCACCATCTCTACCTTTTTTAGATTTAGTTAATTTTTGCCATTCTTTTAAATATGGTCTTTTATCATTAGGAATCAAAGGTATAGTAATTAATTTATATTTATTGTAATAATCTATTGGTTCCATAATTTATATATATTTAAATATTTGTTTTTTTAATAATAATATATAATAGTAATAATATTATTATATTTTTTATATGAATAATAAACAAATTCATATACATTGTGGAGGTTGCGGTGGACATTATAGTTATATGTTAGGTGTTTTTTCAATTTTACAAGAAAAATATGATTTATCTAACGTTGTTTTTTCTGGATCATCGGCTGGATGTATTCCTGTTTTATTATGTACATTAAATTTAAATATAAATAAACTATTTACAGAAATAAATATACCATTTTTAACTGAACTACAATCATATAAATTAAAATCATTTTATAATTTTCTACCAACTTTAAAAAAATATTTAGTAAAACAATTAGATAATAATCCAAAACATTATATAAACGCTAATAATAAACTATATTGTCATTTAACTCATATACCATCATTAAATAATCATATAATTAGTACATATTATAATAATGATGATTTAATTAATTGTGTATTAACTTCTGGTCATATTCCAGTTTATTCTAATTGTATATTTCAAAAATTTAGAAATAATTATTATATAGATGGTGCGATTTATAATAATATAGTATTAGATGATGATTATCATCTAATTGACATCCAAACAAATAAATGGAGAAATATAAATACTTCTAGTTTATTTATTAGTAGTTGTAAAGATTATTCATTTGAATTATTCAATTTAGGTAAAATTGATGCGTTAAATAATTTAGATGAATTTAATAATATCCTGATAAAAAAATAAACACAAATAATAATTAATTATTATTATTTCTAACTATTTATATTTGTTATAATATAAATAGTTAGAAATGGACAACAATGATAAAGTTTGTGAGGATATTTTTAAAATAAATCCCAAAGACTTAAAGAAATGTATATTTGAAGATATGACATTATATGCACGAGTATATAAATGTTACGATGCCGACACTATAAGTGTAATATTTAACCATAAAGGTGATTATATTAAATCTAACTGTAGATTGAATAGAATAGATACACCTGAGATGAGATCAAAAAATCCAAAGGAAAAAGAGTATGCACATATAGCGCAAAGATTTTTATCTAATTTAATATTAGAAAAGATAATTAAAATTAAAATAACAGGAGCCGATAAATATGGGCGTTTGTTAACAGAGGTATACTATTTTGATGAAGAAAATAATGAAATCAATATTAATGATTTATTGATAGAACATGGATATGCAAAATTATACGATGGTGGTACAAAGTCTGAATGGGTATTTGTATAATAAAAAATTAAATAAAAAATATTAATCAGAATATCTACATTCATCACATTCGCTAAATGGGCCTAATTTTTCTAATAGAATTTCATTAATTGTATCAATATCTTCATTATCTTGGATATATTTACCAATATCTTTATTTTTTGTATATACTATATAATAACAATTTGCACATATGATATGTTGTATATTTGTTATATTTTTTCGTACTATTGTTTTTTGATGAAATTCATTTTCTTCTATTTGTAATTGTAATTGTTTTATTTTATTATCTAATTTAGTTTGTTCTTTAGATAAATTATTATATTCGTCTCTACTAATTTTATCCATAAAATCTTTCATTTTTGTAGACATTAATTCTTTTTTATCATTTTCATAATAAATTGTTTTTTCCATATTTATTATAAATAATAATATTTTATATTTAATATAATATTTTATATAATATTAATGATTTATTGATAGAACAGGGATATGCAAAATTATACGATGGTGGTACAAAATCTGAATGGGTATTTATATCTTAATACATTCTTCACATTTATAATTACACTTCATATTGGGTATTATATAATTTTCACCATAATAAAATGACTATTATACTACATATACATAAATTTATATTATTCATATTATTATTATATTATACATATTATAATTAACTAATAATTAAATTATTTCACCAATACATCTAAATTTATTTTGGAATTCCTACGAACAGCATCTTTTCTAGATATTGGTAAATTACGAAGGTCTTCTCTAGATAATATTGGTTGAATATTAAATAGACCACGTCTACTAAATTGTTTATATATACAATATCCTGCAATAGTAGATAATATAAATTTAATAATATTTATTAGAAAGTGTGATTTATTTAAACTATTAAAATTATTAAATCTATGATAAAAATTTTCACCATCTTTATTTTTTACATATTGTAATGAATAATCAGAATATAAAGAAATGCATAAAAATACAAATGCAATACCTAATGCAATAATACCATTTAAAGTAATAAATTTATCAAAATTGTCAACAATAGTTAAATATTCTGATTCTTCTCTAAAATTATCAATAATAGTAGTAATATAAAAAGGTCTATAAGAACTTTTTTTTACTAATTGTGGAACTGTTTCTGCTGGTGAAATTTTTGACATAATAATTATATACTAAAATTAATACTAAATATTATATATATTTACTAATATATAATAATGTGTAATATATGTAATAATAAATATAATATAGAACAAAAAATATTAAATATTGAGAATTGCAATATAATAATTAATATACCTAAAGAGTTAATACATTTAGAAAAGATAAAAATATATAAATGTAAAAATATAAAAGAGATACCAAAAGAGTTAAATAAATTAGAAGAAATACATATAGTACAATGTGATAATTTTTGTAAATTATATAACACATTTACTAAATTGAATAAATTATATATATGTTATTATAATAAAGTTTCACATATTCCTGATAATTATATAAATTTAAATGATATTGTAATTGATTTTCATAGAGAAGATAAACAAACATTATATTGTATTACTACAGATAAACAACAAATACAAGATTATATTAGATTTTTAAATAAATTATAATTTAAAGGTATAATATCATACTATTATAATTATAATATCATACTATTATAATTATAATAATGATGAACAAACAAGAATTAGGTTTTTATATTCCTATGATATATACATGTGTAGTTTCATGTATGTTATGTTATGACATAATAAAGATAAATAAACATATGAAATTTATAAATTTACAATTAATAGATACAAGGAGTCGTATATTTGAGATAGAAGATAGACTTGATACTTTTGTTCCAGAAAAGTTATAATGAATTATAATTTAAAAGTATGACAATAATACTAATATAATTATTATATAAAAATGAATAATATAGGTACATATATATCTATGACATATACAATGGCATTATCAGGTTTTATATTATATGGCTTTAAAAGGACAAATGAACGTATAGATGATATAATTACAAGAGTAAATGATCGTTTATATGATATAGATGATAA
>Ga0255039_10000597_pt1 | contig 11747 bp, 11 predicted proteins | sample BC1_12_1_MG_FD_181713 | JGI IMG/M metagenome (GOLD analysis project Ga0255039, IMG submission 181713) | Seawater microbial communities from Strait of Georgia, British Columbia, Canada - BC1_12_1 | ecosystem: Environmental > Aquatic > Marine > Strait | place: Canada: British Columbia | collected... | reverse complement strand
CCAAACCAACTACAAGTGAGACAGGCCGGTGGTCTAATATCATTTGGGACAACTGTTCCTTACGGTAAATACGTCAATGCTATGTATCGCTTTGAGGGACTAACCGCAGAAGCCATTGGGCAAATAGATGATCTAGTTGAGGAGTTCCTAGATACACGAACAAAGGCAAATTGGAGATAATACTATGGCTTTAACTACTTGGGCATTGGCCCGACAACTATTAGATGAGAAGATTGCTTATATCCTAAATACGGATCTAGCATTTGAGATTGATGAAATAAACGGTTCGGGCATTGACGCTGAGAACTATGTAGAGTATCCGCAACAGATTGTAGTGGGTTCGAACTCTATTGCGTTAGAGGCTGCTAGTAATGCTGTTGATTATCCGGTTGTTGCATGCTATGAGGTTACATCAAAAAACCTTGTAAATGATATTGTGGATTCTCAGGATGATATTATTACTTTTGAGTTAGTTGCTGCTGTTGCTTCTGACGCAGGTTCTATTGCTTGGGCTGCTCGTTCGGCAAAATACTTGGCTCTTGCGGCACTAACAGCATTGGAAGCAGGCATACCGGACGCTCCTGGTGCTACGGGAACTTGTGTAACTTATCGTGTGGATCCAACCAATACGGCAAGTGGTGCTACTCAACCAATAAAAGATGGCCGGTTATATATGTCTGCCTTCTCAGTTCGTTTTGATGTTTATACAAGAGCGTTGATAAACTATGCTCCCAGGCTTATTGATCCAAACAACGCAGCGAAAAACCCGTATGCTGAAAGTTTGTATGACGTTACAGCCTTTATCCCCCCATTAGAGTTTGACGTTGGTGGTGTTATTGCCGCAGCAGTCAATCCAAATAACTCTACAACTGTATCAGTCTCAACGGCACAAGTTGCTGCTGCTAGTAATGTTGTAATAAATAATGTAACTTCTACTTATGGTATTGATGCCGGTGGTTCTGTTAGTATTGTAAATCAAACACAGTTTAACGCAGCAAGCACAACTGTGGCCGCTGACGCTGTTACAATACCAATAGCAGGCTTAGAAATCAACGACTTAGACGAATGGGTTATTATTATCAAAACTCAATATAACGTTCCAGTCTTTATTCCCCTATTGTGGGATGTTTCCTAAGACGCTCTCTAAGGCATTTCTTCGGCGCACCCCTTAGCACGGCATAGGGTGTAGCCGATAAATGCTTTGTAGGGGCCTATCTGTTTGTTTTAGAGGCATACTAACACTAAGCCCTATACATACAAACCTGAAAAAGCATCTTACCGATTTTGAGCAGCCACGAGTATTTTATTATAGAGATTATAAATACAAAAACTCAAAGGAGAAACAATTATGGCAGATACACAATCATACCAGAGCAAACTAAAAAGATTAGTTTTTGACTCTGAAACAACAACAGGCACGGCTGTAACGCCTGGTGCTGGTTCATTAGTCGTTCCGGCATTTGATATTTCACTTGCCCGTGATCGAGGAACAGGCATTATCGCAAGAGACGCAGTTATGGACGGTCTAGCAGGAGAACTTTGTGGTGTTCCCGGTTCTTTTGGATCCACTCTAACTTTCAGCACTGAGATTCACCCAAACGCTTCTGATGTTGATCCCTACTTTGTTAGGCTTCTACAAGCGTGTGGTTTTGAGGGAACAGACAGCGGAACTGCTCTTACTCTATTCCCAAGCACAAAAGTCATCTCAAACTATGCTGCGACTACACCTAACTCACTAACGTTTTCACTTATCGCACTGTTAGAAGGCATTGATGATACTATTCAGACAACTTTTGGCGCAACCGGTGCTGCTAGTTTTGTTCTAAACTCCGGAGAAAGAGCACAGATTGATTGTTCCTTTGTTGGGAAGAATGGCGACTTTATGACCTTTGATGCTGATGAGTCTGCTGTTGGAACTGTCGCAGAACTTGGTTGCTCACCTTTCGTGGTCAAGAACGTTACTGCTACTATGGTCGGCTCTGATACTGGCGCTGCTTTTGATGAAGTCCAACTAAGTTCTATCACTATCAATACAAACGCTGAGACACCTGATATTCTTGATCCAACAGAAGCCGATGGGTTTGCTGTATCACCGGTATTCTTTAACTCTGCGCCAACTGTATCATTCCAGATTGGAGCAACGGCTACGAACAACACACGCTTTTGGTCATACTTTAAGGATGGCGAAGAAATCAGTATCTCAATAACTCTTGATGATCCTGCCTCAACAGACTCCTTACAGTTCTTGATGGAGCGAGTTCAGTTCACGGGAGTATCAATGGCCGATAATAACGGTGCTGAATCATACTCAATAGAAGGAAAATGTGTTAGAGATCCAGGTGAAGGCTACAACACCACAGGTTCTAAGTTTAACATTGTTTGGACATACGCATAGCACACAAAACATAGATTAGGTTCCCTCCCTTCTTCCTCGGGGGCCTGATTGACGGAGGTAGGGTATTTTTACTCTATCTCCGTTTTTTGTTTGTAATAGGACTATTTAGTAGTATATTATAGTGAGAGAGATCTCATGCAACCAAGAGGAAGAAAAATGAGTTACAAGATTTATGCTAAGGAAACACTAAACTTCGAACTAGATGAAAACAAGTTTGAGATGGACGTTATTAGAATGCCTATGAGAGAAGCAATGCGATTTGGACTAAAAGGAACCCGTATCCAAACAGATATTGACTCTAAGGATCCAGAAGTAGCAGAAAGAGCATTCGTTGAGAGTTTTGAGTTACAGGCAGATATGCTTGCTACTGTTATTGAGGACCTTCGTGGTATTGAGGACTTAGAAGAATGGCCCAAAGAGCACAATGATAGAGTTGATATTCTATGCCATAACTCAGAGTTCTTGGTCGCAGTTATGGCTTGTTATAATAAGTATAAAGAAGATGATGAGGTGAAGGAGGGAAAGTTAGAGAATACGTCAAATACAAAATGAACCCTGAACAAGACTGCTCCTCTTGGTCTCTTGATAAAAAGAAAATAAGAGGATGCGGTTCTAGTTGTGAATGCCCTAGAATGACGAGTAACTTTGATAGATGGGCACATTGTTCAGAATACCTAACCTTGATTAGAAGCCAACTATTGACGTTAGATGATATAGCAGACGTAGACTGGCACGACATACAACTCATTATGATTATCGAAGAGGAAGAAAAGAGAAAAGATGAAGAACACAAACAAAAAATAAAGGAACTTTTCGGATCCTAAGAAGGTAAACAAAATGTCGACAAATGAAGCCAACATAAAAATCACCGTTGATGACTCAGATCTAGTAACAACTGATAATCGCTTAGAACAAGTTGAGAATGGTTTAGAGGCAGTAGCAAGAGAGGCTAGGCAGGCCGGCAACTCTTTTAGACGAGTCGGCGTCGCAGCCGGTGGTGCTGTTGCTGGTTTGGTGTCTATGGAGTTGGCTAAACGAGCACTAGGCGGCGCTGTAAGAGGCGCAACAGCATCTATAAGGGCTTTTGCTGAAACTAATGAGGAAGCACAAGCAAGCCTTGGCGTTGTGTCTTCTTCGCTAGACGAACTTAAACTTGCGTTTGGTGAAGCACTAGTTGGCGGTGATAATGCTGCTGGTATGGCCGCAAACCTTTCTGCGGTTATGGAAGAACTAACTGGCTTTGTTGAGGAGAACAAGGAAGCAATCCAAGAGTTTGCTATGAACGCCTTGGAAAGAATAATCCAACTCTTTACAGCGGCCTCAACCGTAGCGCTAAACTTTGCTGAGGGTATTCTTTTTGTTCAGATTGCTATAGAAGACTTTAACAACTCGGTCAATGACTCTGCCGACCGTGTTGATCAGTTTGGTGATGCGATAGAAACTGATCGTGATAGACTACAACAAATGAGCAATAGCGTAGTTGATCTTAGAGAGTCTTTACAGAGTCTAAACTTTGATCAAATTGCGGCCGAAACAAACGCTGGGACTAATGGTTGGATTGACTATGCTAATTCGGTTATGGGTGCTGCTAGGGCACACGAAGAAGTTAGACGCAGTAGAGGAGGATCTAGTGGCGTTGATGAAGAGGCAGCAAAGGTTCTTTCACAAGCACAACTTATTGCCGAAGCAGAGTTCCAATCAGGGTTGGCTCTAAAACAGTCTTTACTTGATAAGGACTTAGCAAGAAAGGAAGCCGGACAACTTCTATTAGAAGAACAGGCACTCATCCAACAAAAACAGTTAGAATCTCAGGCCGAGTTTTTGAGACTAACCGCTGAACAAGAAAAAGAGGCGGCACGTGCTTTGGGCGAAGCCAAACTAGCCGGCCAAGAAAAACTAAACGCTGCGATGGAAGAACAAAGAAAGAAAATGACTGATGTTGCCGTCAGCACTGCTTCTTCTTTACAAACCGCATTATTGGCTGTCTCTTCTGGTTCTGCTAAGGAACGAAAGAAAGCCCTCAAAAAAGCATTAGGACAAGAACTTATTCAGCGTGGTGGTGCTTTGATTGCTCAGGGTATTGGTAATGCTATTGCTCTAAACCCAATTGGTGCTTTACAGATTGCTGGTGGTGGCTCTATGGTTGCCGCAGGTGCTAAGTTAGGCGCATCAGGTGGTGGCGGTAGTGGAGGCACACCGGCTGCTAAATCAACGCCTCCCGCAGCAACAACTAATACACAAAATGTTACAATCAATCAACAAACTCAGTTCGGTTTCGTCGGGGATAGACGAGCAGCAACAAGAGAAATAGAAGAAATAAACAGAAGATCAATGGATAGAGGACTATAACAATGGCTTACTTTTCAGAAACAACTCCGCAATACCCGGTTATATCGTGGAAGCATAACATTGCGGATGACATCACAGTATCGGTAGAATACAACTCAGTATCGTTTGATGGTACGCTTGCCGCAGGTGATTATTGGGGCTTTGGTATGGATGGTTCAGGTGATGCTACTAGTGATTCACTATTAGGTATTCTTGCCGCAACCATACAAGGTGTTCTAAACGACCCAGCAAAACATAACCTTGCTGTTACATTATCAGGCGAGTATGTATGGACCGGAGGAGATCCAAACTCTCTTATCGGTCGTATCAATGTTGATGCCGGCACAATCGCTGCTAGTAATGTTGAGGTTACACTAAGTTCTAACAAGTCTGACTTTGGTTCAGATGGAGTTGGTGTGGATCTTACAATCTCAAACATTAGTCTAAGCGGCTCAACTGACTTTAGTCTTGCTGGGTATTGGGCGCCTTATAACGCATCGGTCTTAGACGATAGAGACTTTCAGGATACAACATTTGCGGTAGAGTCAATATCAGGCGATTCTACTTCGGTTGTAAAATGGGGAACACAAAAGATAAAAAGAGTTCTAACATTCCCTGTTGTTTATGCTGCTTATGTTTTTGCTTATAGGGCCGGTGAATCAGGGTTTGCTAGTCCGGCTGAAAGAAATGTCTTAGACCCAAATAACCTTTTAGAAAACCTCAAATCTGCCATAGCAGGAACTGCGACTGACTTTACACTAAGAGTTTATCAAGATGATGGCGAATACCGCTCAGGTAGAGTAGTTGATTCTAGCAAACTTCGCAGTTTAGAATCCTACCTAAAAGACATTAGCGCAAGAGGCGCAATGTATGAAGTGACCTTACCACTAACTGACCTTGGTGATGCCGGGGTTGTAGGAGGAGCGACATAAATGACGATACAGAATGAGATTATCTGGGCTGAGTTTTTAGGTAATGGTTTTGTTGCTGGTCCTTTCACATCAACATCTATTATCACCTCAACTAGTTTAGGCAATGATGTTTATAATGTTGAGTTTGATTGGACCGACTTGTATGGTGATGCGAACCGAATGATTGATAATCGTGGCGCTCGTGTTTATGTTGAGGGGTTTGCTACTCGAAATGTTCCTGACGGATACTATACTATTGTTGCTGCTACAACTAGCAACGTTACTATTGCCGGCATCTTTGCTGCTGCTCCTACTGTCGGCACACCCACAACCGCTGGTTCTGTTACAATAGAAGACTTTTATAAGATCTCCAACGGCATCCCAGACTTTGTAACCGGTGATTCAGCACAATCTAGATGGCTGACTATTATCTCAGACGACGGCGTTAGTTCTACAATTGGTCAAAGAGTAGGACCTCGTGGTGGTGTTTCATCTTTTGATGGCTTCTCACTAACCGCAAACTTCCTCAATGACGCAGAACTAACCGCAGCCAATGTAACTGCTGATACAACACAAAAGATAAACGCATTTAAGAGATTAGCAAGAAGTCAGTCAGAGTTTGTTCTAGATAGTTCTTCATTACCTATGGTTCTTTTCACCTCAGCGGACTATGATAGTGAAACCATAGTCAAAAGAGGGACAACAGACTTACTATCATTTTATAAGTCTAGTGACGCAACGTTTAACTTTATCCCAGCATTGATTGACCGAGAGGCAATCTTACTAATATCAACTTCTGCTCCTGGCGCTGAGTCAAGAGACATTACTTGTAGAAGAGGTCTTTTAGGAACCGGAGATGGCTTAGACGGCACATTCCATGTTGAGAAGTCTGCTGTTTATTCCGGTATACAAACAGGACAGGCTGCTTTATGTCGTATTCGTTCCTTACCAGTAGATGCTACAACTTATGACTTTCTATTTGCTGGTGCTACTAATCAGGTAGTTGATGAAGGCTTGATTTATTCAGGTATGGTTGAGAATGTTAGGTTTGGAGACAATCTTAGTAGTATCTCCTTCGAACTATCACCACAAATATACGGTTCAGGTAAAAACTCGTTCGCATCAAAAGTTGGCCTAAGCGGCAAACTAACATCAGAAAGAATTGCCGCTGTTCAGTATGACTTCGTATTTGAGGCAAAGTCTCCGCAACCAACAACTCCTTGGAAGTGGATCAAACTAAATGACGACATTGCTGTAAAACTTCGACCGGTTAGAGATCCTGATGGTTATGATCCTGACGCCAACGCCACACTAGAATCTGAGTCGGCATACGAACCTGGCTGGTTTGATACAAAAACTATTATTGATAGTATTGTATGGGATCCAAGTGCTCCGAACTATAACGACAACTATGTTATTCTCTCACCCTCAAAGGATGTTAGTGCATGGTCGCAAAAGTCTAGAACAATGGCTAGGATTATTGGCGGTGAAGGCATTGCCGCAGAAGCCAGAGAAAGAGACAACTATTGTATTCAGGATCTAGATGGTGGCCTTTATGGTCGTGATGGCGTAAGGAATACCGGAGTGCTTACTCTTGATCTAGAAAGGTTCCAAGACGCAACACCTGAAATATGTCACGTGTTTGAGAGTAGTGGCGCTGTATTCCCACCGGGACCAGATGAATCAGATCTCAATGAGTGTTATGTAGCAAAAATAACAATACCAGAAATACTTTTACAGATCCTAACATCAGATGCTGGCGATCAATCAAACGGGCCTTTTGATGTTTTACCATACGGAATGGGCTTGGCGATAAACCAAAACGACATAGACTATGATTCATTCGGGTATAATAGCGCCACAAACTCTATTGATTGGGACCTATCCCCAGGTGTGCTAAATAATAAACTCCTACAAGCGCTTAGAAATGTATTTATTCTCGCCAAAGACACAGAAAACATAAATAAATGGCTAGATAAATCTATTCTCAAACCATTTTTCCTTGGTTTGATACAAACATCAACAGGAAAAGTTAGACTAATCGATACAACCCACTTAGTTAGAGGTGCCGTAACTAAAACGTTAGTTGATGGAGATCTTGGCTTTGACCATAACTCAAACGAGTTTTCATTTAAACAGTCTTATGATGCGTCAAACTTGTTCCAAAGTATTATTGTTGAGCAGACTGACCCTAGCAGAAGATGGACTGAACAAAAACAAACTGTTATAACTAATGCTGTTGAGCGTATTGCCGATGCTTCCGGTGAAGCCGGTGTGTATGCTCGTCTTTATACATACATTCAGGCGGCGCCACTAAAATACACAATGCCTTTTGCCCCAGAAGAAGGCGCTCCGAGAGGTGATGGTGGTGCTATTCAGTTGGTTGTTGGAAAGTTCGCACAGATCTATTCTAAGATCTTACCCACGATTGAGTTTGCTGCTCTCTCAACCAAATATGATATTGGCGATAAAATAGCCATTGACGTAAATACTGTTGTATCACCATTGGGCTCTCGTGGCTTCACTGGCTTCGGTATTGTTATTGATAAAAAGACTAACATCTTTGCTAGACAGTCAATATACAAGATCTATATTTTGGCCGACCAGTTGTTAGAAGCGTTTGGTTCTAGGGTATGGGCATCTAGTGCTAAGGTCGCTGCTGGATCAACTGCTACGGCAATAAACGTAGAACTAAATGAGTTTGTCCCTACGGATGGAACGGACATCGCCACTTGGGATAATGATAGTGATGGTTTTGAGATAAACGATTCTATTCTTTTGTATGATGAAAACTTTGTTTTGCTAAGCGTCAATGGTGGCGGAAGTGCTCAACCAAGAACAGTAACAAGTGCCGCAGGATCCGTAATAGAAATCAACTCGGCATTTACTGATTCAGGTGGTGCGAACATTACGCCATCAGCGAACTATATAATTATGCATGCTGATAAAACCATACAATCAAATGAAACAACGCAGGACAACCTTGCTTGGGTCAATGATAATGTAACAGCGTGGTAAGATAGAGAATGCTAATGAAACTATGCGGAGGTAAATAAATGGCTGGAATAACCGATCATAAGCCAATAGATAATGGCGCAGGAACAACTGATAATTGGTACACAGAAGATAATCCTATGGGTGCGGCTATTGGTCAGAGGATCGCAAACAACACTTCTTGGTTGGCGCAAAATAGACTAAATAAAAGTTCTAAGACTTGGGATTGTACAGTATCAAGCGATAGTAGCACATCAACTTTTAGTAACTCTGCCGGGGATGCTACTAAGATCTTAGGTTATACAGGCAATGTTGGTGGAGACCCAACTAACGACACTGAAACAATAGGACTACAAATCTCATCACACCCTGGTGCTCCCTTAGCACTTCCGTTAGGATGGCGTCTAAGCCCAGGAGCGGGAAAGATCAAAGTAAGAATAGCAATGGAAGTGTTAGGAGCACAAGGAGGCATTTTCGCAGCCTTGATCAATGGTGATGGCGCTGTTTATCCCACTATGGGTTTCCCCACAGTCAATCCAACTACTTTTGCGCCATTAGTAGCCGGACAGTTCTTTAACGCAGAAATAAGAGCAACGGACGCATACTCAACTGTCGAACTAACTTCTACAAACGGAACTGATGGCTATTCATACTACGAACTAACCATTGATATGTCTGTATTCTCCGGAACAGATGTTAGAAGAACTCTGTATGATGATGATGCGTCTATTGTTTTATTCTTTCAGTCCGGAGTTGATCTTACTTCTCCTGAAACTTTACAGGTTGGATCAACCTCCCCCGATGCCTTAGAGGCCGCACTTACAACAGGCAACCGAGTTCTAAGAACAAACTCCAATATGGCTAAGTATGCCGGTGTAAGAAACCCCGGTAAATATCATAGAGTCGCAAAGATTGAGTATAACTCCGGAACGCCTTGGGATGAAACTTGGCATCACGTTGTCCAACTAAGGCCTTATGAACACACGCTGGGCGCTTTCCACGCAACCAACGCAGAGACATTTGTTCTTTGGCCATCAATCCCACCCACAGGAGCGCCACCTAGTATAACTGGTGGTGGTGGTGGGATGAATGCCGGCGCACTAGAAGGCACCGGCTTACTAAATGGTGATTCATTCACCCTTTATCCTATAACACAGTATAACATTTATTCTATAACCGTTGAGGAGGAATACGACTAATGATTGTCCCAGGACCTGATACAACTACAATCAAAGAAAACCCGGGTGCCGGCAACTCTTTTGGGATCTTTGGCCCGTGGAGAGACTATGTTTGGAACTTCCGTGATTTATTTTATGATAGAGGTTTTATGGTAAATATCTCGCCACCTGTTCTAAACACAGACAATACTGTTGTTTATACATTCGAAGATAATGGCGGAACTACAGATACTAACGGAAAACAAACTGCTGGATTATGGACTAAGCCATTGGCCGGCACTAGTGATTATTTGACCGGCTTTGGAATGTTTGATCAAAAAAGATCATTTGATACAGCAACGCATTTCTCAACCAACACTGCTTATTTATTATCTGATGCGCCAGCCGACAAAGTCTCTTCACCAATGACGTCAACAGGTTCTTTTGTTACTAATGACCTTGCTTCGACCATAAATGATGTCTATGAACTGACTGAAATAAACTATCAACAAGCGATGCAGCCGGGAACCGAAGTTGAGAATCCAAACAAATATTCCTTTTCTGTTGTTGCCGGACGATCGGATCAGCAACTATTATCATATGATCTACAATGGGGAAATGATAGTGCGGCAAACTATGGCCCGTTTAACTTCTCAAACGCTGATTTACTCACAATGGGCACATACCTTCGTGAAGGCTTAGCACCAACACTAAACGGTGAGTTTGCCTCATTTAGTGTTGATCGGTCAGTTGATAGTGTTCGTGGGCCGGCAAGAGTTGATACTAATGTAATAAATCCGGATGCGGAAACATTAGAGCCGGTTATGATGAACATTACATCAAGCCTAACTAGTAGATTTGATGCCGGAGCAAACATGCATATATCATACACTAAAACATTTACAAGGTATGGAGGATAAATAAATGGCTTTTCCAACAACAGAAGGCTCAACTCAACCAAGCCTACCAGGCGGAGGAGATCTTACTAGGTCAGGCGCAGGCCTAAGTGGTATTTCTAGTTGGGCTGAAATGGATAGACAGATTTACGGAACACGTTTTAACCTTTTATTAGCAGAAGGAAGAGAAGATGATATAACTTATGATGGATCTGTGCGAAGTTATAAAGTATCAAACAACAGATGGAACGTTCCTTCTTTTGGTTCTCTTTTCACAGTTCCTGACCATCTTCCTGGTTCAGAGAATAGAACAACTGCCGGCGGTGGGTCAAGTATAGCACAGCGTGGTGGATTGATTTGTCGGGCTTACGCACAAAACGCTACTGTTGAGTTTGGTATAAGAAAAGTTGTTTTAGACGGAACCGGTGGCCTTACATCAGCCGGCTCTTGGAACGTTGCTCAAACTAGTCATACTCCGGCTTCTTCTTTTAGTTGGGATACTGCCGATAATGTTTCTCCTAGTGTTACGGGCTATTTGCTTTACCCGTCAGGTATTGCTGCCGGCGACCTTATACAACTTTATGTTGCTTTTAGAGTTAGGGGAACTTATAGTGGTACACCGGCTTATCTAGCCGGCTATGAAGTGTTTGAGCCCAACCTTATCAACGCCAATCCATAACAGTATATTATACAGGAGAAAAACTATGACTTTTAGAATTAGACCTTTTGATAGTGTTGAGGTTGTTTCACCGGGCGCAAATGCCTATACAATCCCAACAACAACAATCCCCGGCTTTCTAACGCCAACTTCGGCACCTGTTATTATCAATGTTTATAATAGCGGCGCTGCTACTCTATACATACAACTTGCTGGCTCAACTGAACTTGCTGATGGCCGAGTTATTCTTCCCGGTGAATCTGCTACATACGGCCCAGTTGCTGCTGAGAACTTCCCACAACTAAGGTTTGATGGTGTCGGCGGATGTTGGGTTTCTTTTGACCTTTGGGGAGCGGGCGTATAAAATGGATGTTGGGTTTAATAAAAAAACAGTCAAAAGTGTTGAGG
>Ga0255039_10000593_pt1 | contig 11765 bp, 9 predicted proteins | sample BC1_12_1_MG_FD_181713 | JGI IMG/M metagenome (GOLD analysis project Ga0255039, IMG submission 181713) | Seawater microbial communities from Strait of Georgia, British Columbia, Canada - BC1_12_1 | ecosystem: Environmental > Aquatic > Marine > Strait | place: Canada: British Columbia | collected... | reverse complement strand
GACGGATGCCTGGGATCCAACCCGAATATTCAGGCGTTCACCTCTGTCCTGGAGCGGAAATTCGACAAGAACCGGAAAACGTTGCGCATCACGCAACCATTGGCGGTTGTTCTCCACGGTTGGCAAACTGCCCAAGGGCGTAGAATCGACTGACACGCCAAATCCCGTGCCGCGAATGCGGCCGGATATCACCTCACCCGGCAGGGAGTCGAAGACTATTTCAACGCGGTCGCCGGGATCGATATGTCCCAGGTTATTTTCAGTGAAGTCCGCCTGAATCCAGATATTCTGGATACCAATGAAGGTCATCAACGGTACGCCGGCTCCCGCGAAATTTCCTCTGTCCACGCGCACGTCGGTCAACAACCCGTCACCCGGTGCTCGCACAGTCGTTCTCGCAAGATCCAGTTCAGCCTGCTCGAGAGCCGCCTGTGCCTGCAGGATGCGGGAGTTTGCTTCGCCGGCTTCGCCCAGATCCTGAATGGCTTTTTCCAGGTTGGCCTGCGACGCTGCCAGCTGTGACCGCGCAACGCTGGACGCTGACTCGGCTTGTTCGAGTCGCCTGTCAGAAATAGCGCCGGGATCTTCCTCCTTTATCCGTCGCAACCGGACCGTATCCTGATCCGCACGAACCAGGCCTGCCCTGGCTGCTGCCACAGAAGCACGTGCTGCTTCGACGCTTGCCGTCGAAGCACCGGTGGCCTGGCGTGCCGACTGAAGATTCGCCTGGGCGGTCGCAACCGCCAACTGATATTGATCGCGGTTTATGCGAAACAGCTCCTGGTCGGCAGAAACATACTCGTTATTTGTGACCGCGACGTCCGTTATGATTCCCGAAACTTGAGGTGCGATCGGCACAACAAGCGCATGCACGCGCGCCTGGTTCGTATACGGCGTGACCCGGTCCGCAACAAGGTACCAAAACATCAGCACCACACATGCGCCAAGTACGATCAGCGTCCATTTACGCACCGGATCCATTGGCGCTTTTGTTACTGCCTCATCCGCCTCGCCTGTCGTATTTACTTTCTCTTTATTATTTTCGTCTGTCATTACTGCTCACTAATCGTAGTGCGATCCGCTTCCAGAAAGTCATTCCAGTCTGTTCGCTGTTCCATTTCCTGCCGCGTTGCCTCATCGACGAACCCCGCGCCTCCAGACTGCCAGCCACCGCCGAGAGATTTGTACACGGATATAAGGCTTTGGATCGCCAGACCTTTGTTGGATACGTATCGCTGTTGCTGGCCGAAAAGCGCCTGCTGCGCGTCCAGTACACGCTGGTAGTCGGCAAATCCTTCCTGGTATCGCAGCATCGACAATTCTGTGGACCGCTTGGCAGATTCCACGGTATCCACCAGGATCTCGTCCTGTCGCTGACTGCCAACGAATGCGACCATAGCGTCTTCGGCTTCGCGTGCGGCCTGGATAACGGTTTCCTGGTATTGCACCAGCGCCTGCTGCAGGCGTGCATCCTGTACCCGAATATTGTTCTTGATGCGATCGTAATTGAGAAATGGCCAGACGAACGAAGGCCCGACGGTGTAGGTCACGCTATCCGAACGAAACAGCTCACCGATCCCACTGTCACCGGTTCGCGTCGTATTGGTATTGCCGGACGCCGCCAGTCCCAGCGAACCATTGATACTGAAACTCGGATAAAGATCCGCATTTGCGACGCCGACCTGGGCATTTTGTGCCATCGCCAGCAATTCTGCGCGCCGCACATCGGGCCTTTGCCGCAACATGTCCGCGGGAATGCCAACCATAATATGCTCCGGAACTTCAGGAATGCGTCCTTCACCGCCGAGAATTTGCGTCAGATCCGTCGGCGGCAAACCGAGTAACGTGGCCAGCGCATGGTGCGCCTGCCGCAGTGTAATTTCGAAGCTTGGTATTGTGGCCTGCGTGCTCAGCAGTAGAGTCTTGGCTTGCTGAACGTCGAGTTCGCTGCTTGCACCGAACCGGTAAAGCACGTCCACGATGTCATAACTGCGCTCCTGTATTACCAGGTTGTCCCGCGCAATGCGCAATTGCTCTTCAGTGGTACGAATTGCGAGGTATGCGCCGGCAACCTGGGCGGTCAGCAATACCAGTGTGTCGTCGTAACTCGCGATCGATGCCAGCAGATTCGCATCAGCTGATTCGATGCCGCGGTGAAACCGGCCCCAGAAGTCGATTTCCCATGACGCGTTGGCGCCAAGATTGTATTGCACGTAACTGAGATCCGCGCCACCTGCTGTGTTTGCATTGCTCTCACTTAGATCGATGCGCGTTGCGTCTCCTGCGACGAATTGCGCCTGCGGATAGCGGCTGCCGCGGGCGATACCCAGCGACGCGCGAGCTTCCAGCACGCGCAAGCCCGCCAAGCGAATATTATTATTATTCTGATGCGCCGCAGTCACAAGCTGGCTGAGTACGGGATCGCCGAATATGCCCCACCATTCAACCGAGTTCTGGGGTGCGAACTGGAAATCTTCGCGAACGTAATCGGACCAGGATTCATTCGACGCGGAATCGGGCCGCACGAAATCGGGTCCAACCGGCGCGCACGCCGCGGTCAGACCGGACGCGAGGACAAGTGCCGCGCGGAAGATCTTCACCCTGATGGCCATCCTTAGACCGATCAGCCAGCCTCTGCCTCAGCCTCTTCCGCCGGCTGGCGCGGGTTGTTCAACTCGTCGGTCTCCATCCAGGCCACCAAAATCGTATAACCAAGCGCCAGCACGATGGCCCCGAGAAACAGTCCGACAATTCCCGACATGATCATGCCGCCGATGGCGCCGAGCAGAATAACAAGCATCGGGATATCCATCCCTCGCCCCAGGAACAGGGGTTTGAGGAAACCGTCACTGGCGCTGACAATGAATGCATAGACCGCAAATATCGTTGCCGGCATCGGTTCAGCGACTGAGAATACCCAGATCGCGATCGGCGCCATTATAATAATCGGCGGCAATTGCATGATGGCCAGCAGCAGCACTGCAAAGGCCCAGATCCCGGCCGCCGGCACACCGATCGCGACCAGTCCGATCGCAGACAACAATGCCTGGATGATCGCAACACCAAGAACGCCTTTGGCGACACTGCGAATAGTCGCGACTGAGAGACCGATCAATGCCTCGCCGCTATCCCCGACAAGACTCGACGAAAATTTGATCGCCGTTTTGTGACCACCTTCTGCGCTAACGAGAAACACACCCGCAATGATGATAGATACAACGAATTGAAGAATGCCGATGGCCATGGAACCGGCAAAATTGACTACCTGACGACCGAAAGATTTAAGTTCATCGCTGAATTTATTGAGGGTCTCTTCCAGATTGGACGCTGCACCACTCCAGATTCCGTGTACCTTCTCACCAATCAGTGGCCAATCTGCTACCGACTCGTCAGGCGGTGAAATCGATACGGTGCCACTGTTTAGTTGCTCACCAACGGATTTCAACGCGGCAACCGAAGAACCTGCCGTCATGTAGGCCGGCACGACCAAGATTGCTATACCGAGTAACACGAATAAAGTTGCTGAAAGCTTTTCTCGCCCTCCGAGTTTGGCGGCCAACAGGGAATGTACGGGATACAACGCGACTGCGATGAGCATGCCCCACAGGATGACTGAGATGAATGGTGAAATTATTTGAAAACACCAGACGATAAGTACGAGAATCGCGCCGATCTGAACGAATGATGCCATCGCATTCTTCTGGAAATTGCGATCAGCAGCGGTGGTATCTGAATTATTCATGGCAATCCTTGTTATCGGTATTTTTGTTGGGCGCGGGGCCGGTTGATTGTCGGCCAGGCGTCAATTCCTTCGTGGAACGGCGGCATCTCTTGTTATAAGTCTCATGCCGACCGCCTAGCTTAGCTATTTCCTCGAAAGTTGACCATAGCCGAGTAAAAACACGATTTTTATGCTTAGCATCAGGTACTTACCGTCGCTCCGCATGATCCATCGTGGGTGCCGCATCCGATTTGACAGCTCCCGGGCAAAATCGCAAAGTGCGTTGATCGGGGGTTCAGCAGGGCGCGTTGATGTTCCATCGTCTGATCATTTCGCTGGTCCGTGTCGTTGCCAACACTTTTTTTCGACGCATCGATGTGGTCGGCATAGAAAACATTCCCAAAGATGGCCCTGTCATTTTTGCCGGTAACCATCCGAATGCGTTAATGGACGGTTGGTTGTTAATCGCGAAGTGCGAACGTTGGCCTTTGTATTTCCTGGCCGACGCCAAGCTCTGGAAATATCGAATGCTCGTGCCATTGCTGAATGCGACCGGCGCTGTGCCCGTCGTCCGTCGCGAGGAGAACGACGGTAAAGTCGATAATCAGCAAGCGTTTGAGAGGGTCTACGAGATTATCGAATCCGGGAAGTGCATGGGCATTTTTCCGGAAGGCATCAGCCATGCCGAATCGCAGCTGGTCAAGTTAAAAACCGGCACCGCGCGCATTGCGCTTTCGGTTGCCGCGCGTGGCAAGACAGGTGTCAAAATTGTTCCTTGCGGACTGAACTATATTCATCGCCATCGCTTCAGAAGCCAGGTGCTCATCGAATTCGGCGAGCCAATCACCATTGGCGAAAAATGGGTGCGCGACTATGAAAAGAGCGAGCAGGAAACAGTCAGGCAACTGACCGAATACCTGGCTCAGGCGTTGAAGAATGTGACACTCAACGCGCCAGACTGGCGTACGCTGCGGTTCATACAGACGGCCCGGCGTCTTTACAAGCCGTCGTCCGCCGAGCTAACGCCAGGTCAATACGTCGAGTTGAGCCGCCGCTTCGTCGACAGCTACCTGCTGGCGATTGATGACCCGGAGATGCAGGCATTCCGTGATGAAATCGAGAACTATCAGTCGCGCCTCGAAATGCTTGGACTCAAGGACTATCAGTTACGCTATACGGTGACGCTCGGCTACGCGTTTCGTAAAGTGATGCTACGTGGTCTGACGATGCTCGCATTACTGCCACTCGCGATACCAGGCGCCCTCGTGCATCTGCCAGTTGGCTGGATTGCCGCATCAGTCGGCGAACGCTTCAGCTACGAAATGGACGATATCGCTACGCTGAAGGTTTTTGCGACGATTCTTTTATTGCCTGTCATATATCTGGTCATCGCGATCGTTGTCGGCATGTACTTTGGATTAGGTTGGGCACTCATTGCAATGATCGCACTGTCGTTCAGTTTCCTGGCATCAGTGCGCTTGATCGAAGCCGAGGCCGGCCTGATGATGTCAATGATGTCTGTACTAAGGTTGACCCGTCTCGGAAGCGAAGTTGAGGACCTGCGCGCGACGAGAACGGCCCTGGTCAACACCGTCAGATCGCTGGCCGATCGTCTGTCCGATCCTACAATGCCGCGAATGTTCGAGACGCAGGATTTCCGTCGGTCCGGCGATAAGTAGAACTCCGAATTGTCAAGCTGATCTGACGGTGTCCTAATAAAGCTGAGCCGCAAAAATCGTCCAGGAGGTATTTAGCGCGTTCCGATTGCGGCTCGCGATTCGGTTGTTATTGGGCTATTTTCCGGAACGCCTGGAGCGGATCATGACATTAAGAGAGATAGTGCCCTGGAGATGGGGCGGATTGCGCCATTGGGAGCCAGATGAGGGACCATCCGGCGGTTTTCGAAGACAAATGGAGTCCTTCCATAGAGAAATGGACAAGATGTTTAACGACATGATGGGTGAACCATTACGACATTCGTTCACTCCACAGGCATTGGGGCAAGAACTGACCATGCCGAATATCGATGAGACCGAGGATGACAAAGCGTTTCACGTCAGCATCGACCTCCCGGGAATGGACGAAAAAGATGTCGACATAACACTGTCCGGTCGTCTACTGACCATTCGTGGCGAAAAGAAGGAAGACGAGAAAGAAGAAGGGAAAGACTACTACCGACGCGAGCGTACCTTTGGCTCGTTCCGTCGCACCCTGGAACTTCCCGGAGAAGTGGACGAAACAATGATCGAGGCTTCTTTCAGGAAAGGAGTACTAAGAATAGAGCTCCCCAGAACTAAAGAAGCACAGAACAAGATCAAACATATTGCTGTAAAGGCAGCATAGCGGCCCCCCGCAGCTTATAGCTACGCGACCAGTTCCACTCGGACTGGTCGCGTATTTTGTTGTATTCTCGCTTTTGCTGCGGATACCAACAACACGAAGGGGGCCGCTGTGAAAAAAGAAGCCATCTCCACCAGTATTCTGATTCCACTTGGTTTTGTGTTTTTCCTGGGTCGAGTTGTGTTCGCTCAACCAGCGGCCGATGAGCTGGATTTTGAATACTTCAAGAACGAAGTTCAGCCCATATTCCTGGCCAAGCGCAACAACAACGTTCGCTGCATTCAATGCCACACGCGCAGTAGCGGTTTTCGACTGCAACCATTGGCAGACGGTGCCTTGTTCTGGACCGACGAACAATCTCGGTCTAACTACGGATTTGCGAGAGCCTTTGTCGTACCTGGTCCTGAGCCACTTAAGAGCCGATTGCTAACCCACCCTCTTGCAACAGCCGCTGGCGGTGATCCCTTTCATGGTGGCGGCCAGCATTTCGCCAGCCAGGATGATCCGGAGTGGCGCATCATTGCGGATTGGGTAGCCGGCGCCACTAGTCGCAGGCAACCATCGGATCTGGTTGTTCGCATTATTCAGACAAGCGCGGCCGGCGACGATTCCTATGTCATAGATCCTGTGACGAATAAGGTTGTCGGGACCATTGATGATATTGAAATCCCCCACGGCATTGCATCGGCTCCCGACGGCAGCCAGCTGTATTTATCCAACGAGGCGCTTCACAGCCTTGATGTTGTCGATTCCCGAACCCTGAGAGTGAAACGCCGCATACCGCTGAGTGGCCGACCCAATAACATTTCTGTCAGCAAAGACGGGCGCAAGGTCTATGTCGGCATTATGGAAATGCCCGGTTCTGTAGACATCATCGACACGCAGGCATTAACGAACATCAAGACCTTGCCGGTAGACGGAGCCATTCACAATGTCTACGTCACGCCGGATGGGAAGCATGCGGTAGCCGGTTCAATTCATACGAGCACGATCAATGTCATAGACACAGCGACCGATGAACTGGCCTGGACGCTAAAAATGAGTGCAGGTGTCAGGCCGATGGCATTTGATGCCAATCCTGATGGCTCGACGAAAAATATTTACGTGCAGTTATCCAATTTTCACGGCTTCGCAGTTGTCGATTTCAATCAACGTAAAGAAGTTGCTCGTGTGGAACATCCACCTGTGCCCGGCGAACATGCTCACACGGATGGTTTGCAAGGTGCACCAACACATGGCCTGGGCGTTTCGCCGGACGGGAAAACCCTGTGGTCTACCAGCAAAGTCTACAGTCATGCCTACGTGCACTCTCTGCCCGATCTCAAGGAAATCGGCCGCGTCTTCGTGGGCCAGCATCCTGAATGGGTAACGTTCACACCTGATGGAAAGTACGTGTACATCGGTGCGGCGGGCGACAACGAAACGCACGCGATTGACGTTGCCACCATGACGGCAGTTGCCAAGATTTCCGTCGGGCAGGTCCCCAAAAGAGTGGGCACTGCGTTAATGGCGGTCGAGTAATAGCGCTCCAAAGCGTTCTAATTCAGGCAGGAATCAGGCTATGACTCATCGCTTTGCGGACATCGCTTTCACGGACAGCGTGAAAGCCGCCCAGGAACACAACGGCTCGCGCGCGCAAAACGAGCGCTATCAGAGCAAGTTTGGCCCGAACGATGAGCTTGGCTCGAGGGAAACCGACTTTATTGCAGAACGAGATACGTTTTACCTTGCGACAGTCAGTGAGACCGACTGGCCATACGTGCAGCACCGTGGGGGGCCACCAGGATTCCTGCGAGTATTGGGCCCGAAGCAAATGGCCTACGCAGATTTTCGTGGCAACACGCAACTAGTGTCCGTCGGCAATGTCAGCAAAAACGATCGCTGCTCGATAATTCTGATGGACTATCCAAAACGTCGACGCCTGAAAATTCTCGGTCACATGCGTGTCGAAGACGCCGATTCAGTGGACGCTCAGACACGGGCGGCTGTGGAACACCCTGACTATAAGGCACGGGTTGAGCGTATTGTATTCATAGATATCGCGGCATTCGACTGGAATTGTCCGCAACACATCACTCGACGGTATACAGAGTCGGAATTCGAGGCTTTGTCATCATAAGTGACAATGAGTATTACCCGAATCGGGTCAGGAGTAATTAAGAAAAGAATCGGCGATATTCAGTTACTCACTCTTGCCACAAAAGGTTTTCCACCAAGTTCGCGAGCAACATCAGCAAATGCTCCGTCACATCAATGTTGTTTATCTCATTGCCGGATTAGCCCCAGGCATTTCCTTTACCATCGTGAACATTTCGTCGGCCATATCATTGTCGCCGGCGGCATTGGCCGCATTCGCAAGACCCAATATTGAAGGCGTACGTTGCGGAATCCATTGCATGGATTTTTCGTAGGCTGCGAGCGCCTCTACCGGTCGATCCGCCGCCATCAGGATATCGCCATATATTTCGATCGCAGGTTTCATCGGCAGCGGTGGTCCGGATGGAGCGTTCATTTCCCGCATTTCCATTTCCGCGGCTTCGCGCGCGATCTCAACTGCTCGCTGCTTGTCGCCACTGAGCAGACTGGTAACCGCCATCACTTCTTTTTCAAGAATCGTGGCTAATTTTGCACCATAGGTATTGCCATCTGCCGCTGCCCGCTTCTGCAGGATCTCGAGTCGATCGATCGCCGCCGTTGCAGTTTCCATATCACCGCGATGCGCCGCGCTCATTCCAACAACAGACACCCAGTGAGCATTTTTTCCTGCGACGGAATCTTGCGCATCCAACGCAACGTCTTCCCACTGCCCTGTCTCAATCATGTGGCGACCGCGCATAAGGAGATAGCCCCCAAGCACGAATGCGTCGTCGGGATTTCGCTCGACGGCGGCAAGCGCCTGGTCAAGATTCTCTTCTGCACGATCATAATGGCCGAGCATAAAATTCGCGTACGCCAGCCAGGACAGCGCATGGAAGTCTGCCCGGCCTTCCGGGAGACCGTACTTTTTATTTACCGCCACTGCTGCGGCATATGATTTGACATTTGAGTCGACGACCTTTTGCCACATTCCAAGCTGCACGAAGATATGCGAAGGCATATGCAGCGCGTGTGCGGCGGCCGGTGCAATATCAGCGTAAACTTTTGCAGCAGGCAGCGCGAGAATTGCATGATCCGGGTCATCGAAAGAATGAATAATAAAGTGGGCCGCTCCAGGATGATTCTCGTTTTCTGCAAAAACGGCCTGGCTAATCGATGCGGCGAGCGCCTGCCGGCGGAATCCCTGATCGCCACGTCGAACGGTACCTAGCAGAGACAACGCATAGAAAATCGAGACTTCGTGATCATCCGGCCAACGATCATGCATGCGCGCCATATGCTCTGCATACGCGAAATCTCGTTGCAGCTTGTCGCCCGGCGAAAAATAGAGCGTCTCAACGGCAGTCAGGTAGGCCTTTTCTTTTTCGGTTGGCGCCTTGCTCAGCCGGCCCTCAAAATCCGGAGCCAATCTGCTGAGCGCAGCCGACGCTGCATCCATGTCCTGCTGCCTCCAGAGCGGATGATTATCGCTCATCGCCTGGCCCCAGTAGGCCAGCGCAAACTGAGGATCGATTTCCTGCGCTTCTTCAAACGCGAATCTTGCCTTATCGAATTCAAAGCTGTGTAGCGCCGTGACTCCCTTCAGAAAAGCGGACTGCGCCTCGCTTGCACCAGAATTCGGGAACGAAATGTCGCCAAGTTGCTGTTCCTCGGAAATTGCCAAACCTGCGTGCAGTAGCAAAGCAGTCATGCACGTCAATATTCTTCCCACTTTCATTTCTTATTCTCCCAACAATAGTCGCCTATGCCCTATCGTATTGGCTTGGACTGCGGCTGTCCATGCAGCAACCGGGTTCCCTCTGTCGTGCAGGCGTCACAGAGCATTGACCCCGGAACAGGGAGCGTCTTTTTCTACTAAACTATCAGGGTCTTTGACGGCAATATTTGGGGAATCTCAATGGCTGGCGGCTTTGCAAAAGATGGTGCAGTGCAGGATCAGATCGACGCGACCGTCGAGGATGCGGTTAAGCGAGTCCGTGACCGGCTGCCGCATGGCGAAAGCCTGACCAACTGCGAAGAATGTGGCAACGACATCCCGGAGGCCCGTCGGGAGGCAGTCCCCGGGGTACGCCTTTGTGTCAGCTGCCAGGCGGAACAAGACAAGAAAGCGGTCAAAGTCAGCGGCTATAACCGGCGTGGCAGCAAGGACAGTCAGCTAAGGTAAGGCGCCCCGATTGCCAACTGATACTCTTAGGCATCTCATTAGCTACAACAAGACCGTCAGTAAATGACGGCTTAAGGATTTACGATATGTTTGGAAAAAGGTCTAACGTGGCCGGATACACGGCGGTGATCTTGTCCATCATGGCCTGTGTGCTACCGACGCAGTCAAGGGCGCAGGAAATCGATTCTCTTGACGCCATAGAGCGGCGGTTGATTGAGCACTACAACATACGCGAAGGAAATATCGCAATGCGCGACGCGCCGGGTTGGGCGCCGCTCAGGAAAATTGTGGTTCGCGATATATATGGTCCCGGCTCGCTGGGGACTACCGAAGCACGACTGGAGTGGGTATCGAAAGTGGCGCCCGGGGTTGAGTTTGTTGCTGTTGAATCATTGCAGGAAGCAATCGACAAAGAACTCCTGCTCGATGCACAAGCGGTCATTGGTATCGGCTGCAGTCCGGACCTGATTTTTGCGTTTGGCCCGGAGGTTCGCTGGACTCAGTCAAGCAGCAGTGGTGTCGAAGGCTGTTTCTTCAGCAGAGGTGAAGATTCAGTCCGCGCTCACGAAATAATGATCAACAGGAACATTGTATTGACGAGCCAACGGGGCGTGAACTCGATATCAATAGCAGAACATGCGCTCTCGTTGATACTCGCGCTGGTGCAGGGTGTAGACATTCATATTCGCCGGCAGGATCAACACGTCTGGGGCAGAACGTTTACCGACGAAGTCAAGGACAAGAACATCGATTGGGAGTTGGACGACCGAACATTGCTGATCGCAGGATTGGGGACGGTTGGAACAGAGATAGCCCGACGTGCCAACGCACTTGGCATGCGGGTCATAGCGACACGAAACAGCAGTCGTTCGGGGCCTGACTTTGTCGACTATGTGGGGCTTGCTGATGAGCTCAATGAGCTGGCGGCGGAAGCCGACGTTGTGCTCGGCCAGCTACCACTGAATGCTAAAACGATTGGTATATTTAACGCCGAATTTTTCGATGCAATGAAACCCACCGCGTACTTCATCAATATGGGTCGCGGCCGGCACGTGGTAACCGATGACCTGGTCGCTGCCTTAAGAGACGGAAAAATTGCCGGTGCGGCCCTCGAAGCCCTCGAACCAGAGCCATTGCCGGACGACCACCCGCTTTGGGATATGCCACGAGTCATCATTACGCCGCATGTCTCTGACTATTCTGACAAGCACGAAGATACTGTCTGGTACCTGTACCGGGAGAACCTCCGACGCTACATCGCCGGCGACAAACTTCTAAGCGTTATTGACATGGAAAAAGGATACTAGACATTCACTGGCGAAATTTGTGGCGCCTCACTTGTCGCTGGCAGTGGCAAAAAATATTTCGCGAACCAGCAATCCGGCATCGAGGAGCTTAAGGCCTGGTCGAAGACTGAGCATCTCGACGATCTGTGATGCCTGG
>Ga0255039_10000592_pt1 | contig 11783 bp, 9 predicted proteins | sample BC1_12_1_MG_FD_181713 | JGI IMG/M metagenome (GOLD analysis project Ga0255039, IMG submission 181713) | Seawater microbial communities from Strait of Georgia, British Columbia, Canada - BC1_12_1 | ecosystem: Environmental > Aquatic > Marine > Strait | place: Canada: British Columbia | collected... | reverse complement strand
ACGGCAGTCAGTGCTGCCATGATCGATCGGAAGCTCAAGTAATTCAGCAGCCGGAGAAATCCAAATGCATCAGCCTGGCTCTGAATCCAGCGACCAATGTGATAAATCATCTTTTTCCCCAGTATGGAGGAGGACAGGCAAAGACCTCACCTCTGGCAACCCCTCAAGAGGTGGAACCCTACGTCAGTGGTCCGTTGTCAGTAGTCCGTTGCTCAAATCGTTCAAGCCGTTCAAGTCGTTAAAAGCGTTTGATTGCCTCTCTTGCTTTTCCCTCTCGTCTCGCCCGGCTCGCAGTTCCTTTGTGCCTTGTGCCCCTGGCTCCATGCCCCATGCCTTCAATGCAACGGACTCGATATTGTGCAACCTCGGCTTAGGAACTCTGCTCCTGATCGCCCTCTCCTTTGCAAAGTGCGTGAAGCTTGCGATACGTCTCCTTAATGTCAAAATAGGAGCGAAAATCCGTGGCTGTAAGAATAAAGCGTGAAGTCTCCTTGAATAGCCAATCTCGATCAGTAACGATTTCCCTTTCTACTAGCATGGTAACAGCCCTGAGGGCAGCCTCGCGAACCTGCCAGTAATGGTGCTCCTGCAATCCCAGTAAACCCTTTGCCACCTCTCGATTACCGCCCACTGCGCCCAGCGCCAAAACAACCTCCCGCACCACCTCAAACGATCTATCATTGATAAGCGACAGGAGTTTTTCGGTCACAGCCTGCCTCTGGAGAAGCTCTGCAGCACAATGGCCCATGGTACGGGCAGCTTGGGCCCGAACTTCATAGTAACCATCGTCCAGGGCCTCGAAAACCCGGGCTTCTACCTCTGGCCCCCACTTATTCAAGATCTGCAAAGAGATCAGAGCGTTGCGCCTGATGAAGCCGACCTGCCGGTAATCACCTCCAAAAAACTTCTGCAATCGACTTGCGGCAGTCCGATCCGCCAAGAGATGAAGCAGTGAAGAGAGTTTCTCTTCATGTTTGAGGAGCCCTATGAGCTTGACTCCCAGATTGCGTTCCGGCCAACTGGGCGAGGTTAACAAGGATGCAGCTCGATGGCGGTAGTAATCCAAATCGTCAGCATCGACAATAACTTTTCGAGGCTCATATTGTTTCTGATCCTCTTGCCAAGCACTTCTGAGCCGCACCAACAGCTCATTATCGCTCAAAAGCGGATCCAGATCTTTAGCAGAAATATCATTCAGGGAGCTGTTGAGCAGTGGGCTGCCGTGAATCTCCGCAGCAATACGCTCTGCAGCATAGTGATTCATGAAGGCGCGAGAACATTTACCCATCTCTTCCAACCGCTGCTTGGCATCGAGCAAAGAAAGAATTCTCATTGCCAGCTTCTGACCTTCAACCTCCTCCAACAGCATGCCCCCGTCTTTAACAGTATCTTCGAAGATCACTTCAGCTCCACCAGCCCGTTTCATGGCACGAGCATTCATTACCTGGTGGTTGCCTGGTAAATTGGCCTTGGGAATAATGAGAGCCGACTTTCCCATTGCCGAGATCTCATTGAGACTCCCAGCACCGCCGCGACATACTATGAGATCGCTCACTGCGTAGATGTCGCCAATGTTATGAAAATAGTCCTGCGCGTAGTAGAAAGAATCGATTTGCTCCCGCTCTTGCTCATTGTACTCGCGTTGCAACCTCTCAGAGGTATCCTCCCAGGCGTGGTATTCCGGAGTTTTCATCAAGCCCACACCGTGAATGACAAAAATGTCATTCCGCCGTGGTAGAAGGTAGGCCAGCGCGTCCACCAAAGCCCGATTGATGGTCCGAGACCCCTGGGAACCACCAAAAGCAAAAACCACTCGTCTGCCCTCAGGTATTGGCAATGGCATGGCCTTGCCTCTGTCCGAGCTTAGCATACTGGTGACCGAACGCCGTACCGGATAGCCTACCACCACTCCATTTTCTGGAAAAAATCCCTTGGTCTCCGGGAAGGTGAGCAACACTTTATCAGCTCGGCGACCTATTAACTGATTGAGTTGTCCTGGCACGCTGTTCTGCTCGTGGATAAAGACCTGGGCCCGGCTCATGCCAAGGCCGCGCATCAACGTATTGGCTAATATAACCGGAGCGCTAACATACCCCCCCGTGCCCACAATCGTGCCGGGTCGAAAGGTCGCAATATGATAAAAAGACTGCACGATTCCCACGAATAAGGCACAAACAAAACGCACCAGGGCCAGACTCGGTCGAGAACCGGGATAGCCACTGGCCAACACGTATCGAATAGGATAGCCGGCACGGGTAACGATAACCGATTCGGCTTTTCCTCGTAAGCCCACATAGAGAAATTGGGAATGTGGCTCCTTCTGTTTGATGGCCTCGGCTATGGCAAGAGCCGGGTTCACGTGGCCACCGGTACCACCTCCCGTCAAAATGACCCGTTCTGTCCCGGCTGCACCCCCGCCCCGAAATCGGCCCCAATAGCCGAGGGTCAGCAAAAACATGAACATCCCAGCAGCAGCCGTAAGCCCCAGGGCGACAACTTCGCCCCAATGAAAAATCAGGTGCGGCAGGCGGACCAGAAAATGGATTTCGCTGAATAGAGGAAACAGAATCCAGGCGGTCAAGCCACCCACACCACTAGCAACAGTGATGGAAAGAATCGTGTCGCCAAGATCCTGCCAGCCAATACCCTTCTGCCCCAAGCGGCGTAGTTCAAAATTAAAAGCAGCGAACAGTATCACACCGTTTAGGGTAAAGGCGATGGAAGAGGCGAGTGCTAGCCCTCCATGTTTGATTGGCGTCCGCACCAAAAGCAAACTCAGCCCCACATTCACAAAAGCGCAAAGAAGCGAAGAGTAGAGGGGAACCTGATTCTTGGCCAATGCTGGATAAACACGGCTGTACAGGTTCCACAGCCCCATACCCAAAAGGCCCAAAGCGTAGAAAGCAAAGGCTAAAGCCGTGAGCTTCACCGCCGAACTGCCAAAGGCTCCACGCTGAAAAGCCACCGAAGTTATGGGTCCCACCAGTACCACCACCAGCACGGTGAGGGGCACCATGCAGACGATATTGTAGCGAACTCCGGTAATCACCGTATTGCGGAACCCCTGCCAATCTTCCTGTTGCACTTGATCATTGAGCTCAGTGACCCCCGCCCTTCCCACAGCGAGGCCAATAATGGAGTTGGGCAACTGGACCAGCCTCTGGGCAAAATAGAGAGCAGCGATACTGCCGGGCACGAGAAAGGAAGCAAGCACCCGATCTACCACCTCCACGGTCTTGCTGGCCACGGACTGCCCGAATATCCAGCCTGACTGCCGCCCCACTTCTTTGGGTTCCCGCCAAGGTTCACCTGATGTTACCGAATAACGCATTCTCAAGTCGCTGTGCCGCGAGGCCTTAATGAGAGCGGGAATCTGGATGATAAACTGCAGCACCCCTCCCAAAACAAACCCCACTGCCAAGCTATACATACCAAGATAGGGTTTTAGAGCAATGATACCGATTATGACCCCGATACTGAGCATTATCGGCGCCAGGGCGTAGGTGGCAGTGGCGTCCAGAAAAAGGAGAAGGCCGCCCACAAATGAGGCCAAGCCAATGGCCACCATGAAAGGCAGGATAAAATAGGTCATGATCTCAGCCTGGTGGAACTCGCTGAGAGCGAGACCGGCGCCGATCAGCCTGACCAATTTTGGAGTCAGCAGATAAAAGAGCCCCATGATGAGCAGAAGCAGAAGCATCATGAGGTTAAAGATCCTAGAGGCCAGGATCCAGGCCCGCCGATACTCCCCGGCGGCAATCAGTTGGCGGAAAGAGGGCAAGAAGGCCTTTTCTACCATATCCTCACCCAGAATCCGCCGAAAAAGGGTGGGGATAGTAAAGGCTATGGCGAAGAGGTCGGTGGCTCGAGTGGCACCGAAATAACCGGCAATAACCATCTCCCTTATGAACCCAAACATTCGGGAGACAAGGTTTCCTTGCACCATATCGAAAAATTTTCTAAAAAAGGATTTCCTCATGAGGCTCCCGCGTCCCTGACTCGCTCCAAGACTGGGTGCGCATAGGGCCGTGAGCTATTTGGGGCGCAGGGATGTAGCAGAGAGGCTTCTGTGGTCATAGGCAACGCACCACCTATGCATTTTGCTCCCAGCAAGAAAAAACCTCCTGGGCGGCAATTGCCCCGATTCGTAAAATCTTGGGAGGACGAGTAGTTACGTCGGCAATTGTAGAGACTTTGCCCCCGGGCGTCAAGCCAGCATCTAGAATGGCTTCCAGGTCCGAACCCAGTTGGGATATTACTTCACCCGCACTGCGGCAACTCGGTGATCGTGACCGATTGGCACTAGTGGCAGTGATGGGTGCACCTACCTCTCGGACCAGAGCCTGAGCAACCGGATGAGAAGAGCTCCTTACACCTATTTTGCCGGTATCAGCGGTGAGATTGGTTGGCAGACGTGCTGCGGCAGCGAAGACAAGGGTGAGGGGACCAGGCCAAAAGCGTGCCATCAAATGAAGCGCCTGATTGGGGATGGTTTCAATCCAGTCATCAAGTTCCGCTGGATCCGCAATGAGAATGCTGAGGGATTTTCTAGCCGGTCGCTTCTTAAGCTGATATAGCTTGTCAATGGCTTGGTAGTCAGTGGCCAGGGCGGCCAGGCCATAGAAGGTTTCTGTCGGAAAAGCTACCACCCCGCCGTTGACAATGAGCCGGGCGGCTTGCCTGATGGCTTCTTCGCTTTGGGAAGGATCTTTCTCCACTTTGAGTATGAGTGGCATTATAAGTACTGAAGATTGAACCACGGAGATCGCAGAGGTATATTTTAGATTTTAGATTGTCACAAGCAGCAATTGGAAGATTTCCCAATCTGAAATCAACAATCTGAAATTGCATCCCTTTGTGCTCTTTGTGTCCTTCGTGGTTCGATTCCTGGTTTGCCTTGATTAGGGAATGGACAACTTCTCGTGCAGTCCTGCAGCTTTCTCGGCCACCTGCTCAGCCAACTCTTCCTTGTAGCGCTCAAGTCGCTTCTCCAACTCGCTGTCGGCCACTGCCAGTATTTGTACCGCCAGAATGGCTGCGTTTCTGGCTCCGGCTTTACCCACAGCCATGGTGGCCACCGGCACACCCGCCGGCATCTGTACGGTGGCCAGCAGTGCATCCCACCCCGCCAAAGGAGAAGAGGCTATGGGCACACCGATTACCGGCAGCCTGGTTTCAGCCGCCAGGACACCAGCCAAATGGGCAGCTCCACCAGCACCTGCTATCAGTACTTTGAGACCCCGCTTACTGGCAGAACTTGCATACTCATACACCCTTTTTGGTGAGCGGTGCGCTGACGCCACCGTGATCTCGGCAGGAATTCCGAAACTTGTTAGTACCTCCAGAGCTTCCTGCATTACCGGTAAATCAGAGTCACTTCCCATAACTACACCGACCATGGGATTCTGCTGGGAATTCACCGGGTGCTGATTAGACTCTTTGCTGTGCTGCATCCGGCTCACTCCTTACCTATATCACTGCGATAGTACATGCCTGTAAATTCTACCTTCTCCATCTCCGTGTACGCCTTCTCCCTCGCCTCATTCAAAGTCTTGCCCCGACTGACTATGCACAAAACCCGGCCACCGGTGGTGATCAACTGACCCTCGCCGCCAAATCCAGTCCCTGAATGAACCACCAGGCATTCCGGGTCAACTTCGTCCAGCCCGTGGATGGGCAAGCCAATTTTGTAACGCTCAGGATATCCCTTGTACCACCCTTTCTTACCTTTCGTGCGGCCGCTCACCGCAATCAAACACAATCGATAATCTGGGTTCCACTTGGGCGTTATTTCGTGGAGTCGTCCCTGAACAATAGCCTCTGATATATCAACCAGATCGGTTTCCAGTCTCGGTAAGATAACCTGGGCCTCGGGGTCGCCCTGGCGAATATTAATCTCGAGCACATAAGGAGTTATGGAGTCCTGCTCTTCCACCAACATCAGCCCTAGATAGAGAACGCCCTTGTAGACGATGCCGGTCTTTTCTTTGAAGCCTGTTATAAGCGGCTGCACCACTCTATCCATTATGGTCTGGCTCATCTCTTCGGTGAGCCAGGGATGGGGAGAATAGGATCCCATACCACCGGTGTTTTTGCCCTCGTCGTCATCCCGAGCCCTCTTGTAATCTTGAGCTGCCACCATGGGCATCACCGAGTTGCCGTCGGTGAAACAGAAAAATGAGAGCTCTCGACCATACAGCCGCCGCTCAATTTCCACCTTGCTCCCCGAGTCTCCGAAAATTCGCTTTTCCATAAGCAGGTGGACGGCATCCTCTGCCTGGGCCACATCATCGCAAACCAGAGAGCCTTTACCTGCCGCCAAGCCGTCCGCCTTGACCACCACCGGATATCCCACACTGCGCACATAGTCCCGGGCCTTATCCGGGTCGTCAAAGATCTCGAAGTCCGCCACCGGAATCCCAAGATCGCGCATTATTTCTTTCGCATAGCATTTGGAAGACTCCAGCCGGCTTGCGGCCTGGCTTGGCCCAACTATGTTCAGCCCTTCCTTCTCAAAGAGATCGACAATGCCGCCTGAAAGAGGGCTTTCCGGCCCCACAAAGGTAAGGTCGATACTCTCACGGGCGGCAAAGGCAAGCATTTCCTCTATGGTCCGGGCATTAACACACTCTGCCGTCTGCGAAATCCCGGCGTTCCCGTGGGCCACATAGATTTTCTTCACCCTGGAACTCTGGGCAAACTTCCAAGCGATAGTGTGATCGCGCCCACCACTGCCGATGACAAGTACCTTCATGCACTCCCCCGCAACACAATAGTTAAAAAATCATACGCCAACGTATCTTAAGAAGCTCTGGCTCTGGCTTTGGCTAACGGCAAACAAAAGCATCCATGCCTTTGGATGATGCCTCCTCATGCCATGAGCCAATGAAAAAAATACCCTGCTAACTGACCAACTATAAAGAGAATTTTCCTTGTGACTACTGTTGGAAGGTATCAAAAAGGCAAAGACGAGTCAAACTGAAAATCCGTCCCCTCCCTGCCTCCACTGAGTCCATCAGACAAAGTGGGCTTGCTCTATCGCAGCCTTATGAGAGTAATAGTGTTTAAAACCGCTATCACTACCTAGCCCGGATATTTCATGAATTACTTGCTCCGACCACGGATATGGCCGTCCTTCCTGGCGTCCTCGGGTGTCGGCCCCTGCGACGTACCATTCAGGTACGCCTCGGGTTCGATCTTGGATTTCGGATCTCGGATCTCGGATTATTGACTATAATTGATGATATAGAATTTAATAGTTCAGATTTCGCCATTCGTTCTCTGGTTCTCACGAGCTTTTCAGTAAATTTTCAATCCGCAATCCGCATTCTACATTCCGCAATCGTCGACCCGGTGGCACGCCCATCTTCGTGGTCTCGCGACAGCAATTCATGAAATATCCGGGCTAGTAAAACAGTGTGTTATAATAATACGTTTCGGTGTAGACAAACCCAAACAGATAGAGGAATTTCATGGCCAAACCAACGTACGAAGAGCTCCAGCGCCGGGTGGGGGAGCTGGAGAAAATGGTCAACTTCAAGATTTCCCCGCAAGAATTCTACTTCGACACCAGAGACCTAATCTACTTCAAGGGATACTCGGATTGGTCTCTGGATCTGTACGATAGAAAAATCGAAGATCTCACCGGCTATGAGCTGGAGGAATTTTTGGATAGAAAAGTGAAGTGGCTGGATATTGTCTACGAGAATGACGAAGAGATAGCCCGAGAGGCAGTAAAACAAGCCCTAAAAAGGGACAAGTATTACTTTGCCGAGTATAGAATCGTTAAAAAATCAGGTGACTTGGCATGGATAAAGATAAGGGGGTTTATCACTACCGATTCAAATGGCGACTTCTTATCGGTGCGCGGTGTATTGAATGACGTCACCCTTGAAAAATATGGCCAGCTTACCTTCGAGTCCGAGACCGGTGGTCTCGCCTGGACCAATAGCCTCAAAGATGGCCTCTACATCATTTCGAAAGACCACAGAATCGTATTCATGAATCAGACCCTCATTGATCTGGTGGGTGACCACGTTGGCGAGATCTGTTATGAAGCCCTATTTAACAGGCAAACTCCATGCCCCTGGTCAGTGATGGATAAGTTTGCAGAAAAAGATGTTTGCTATCTACAGGAATACAACTTACCGCAATCGAGGAAAATTTTCCAAGTAAGAAGTATCCCCATGAAGCTGGAAGATGGTTCCATCGGCAAATTGGGCCACCTCAAGGACATCACCGAAACGAGAAAGCTGGAACTCGAGGTGGAGGAATTCGCCGGCAGGCAGCGGGCCGTCGACGATGCGGCCAACAAAGCTCAACTGGGGATATTCATCCTCCAAGACCATGAGGGAATTGAGGCACGATTTCGTTATGCCAATGATGCCTTTTCCACCATCACTGGCTATGAGTCCATTGAGCTGTTGAATAAGGGCTGGGCTGACCTGGTTCATCCAGAAAATCTGCAAGAGACCATGGAACGTTACCAACTCAGACAGAAAGGAGAGACCCTGGACCAGGCTTACGAGATCGAGATGTTCCGCAAAGACGGGATGCCCATCACCGGGCATGGAAGTTTCGCTCTCTCTACCCATGAAGGCAAGGTGGCCACCATTGGCTTCCTTCGGGACATCACTGAGAGAAAAAAGGGGGAGAAGGCCCTGTGGCGCTCCCAGAGACTCGCCTCCATCGGTAGACTGGCCGCGGAAATCGCCCACGAGATGAACAATCCTTTGACAAGCGTGCTCACTTTCTGCAAACTGGCGAACAGCATCCTCCAGCAGGAGCCTTTTCCGGAGAGTCGGGTGTCTGAGTTGCGAGACTACATGTCCTATTTAAACAGCGAGACTGAACGATGTGCGAATATTTCGCGAAATTTACTGGATTTTTCTCGCCAGAGTGAAATTGAAATTAGAGAAAATGACATCCACGAAATCTTGGACAAAACTCTCACTATTTTGCGGCATCGTGCCGGACTGGACGAAATCAAGATTCATACCGATTATGCCGCGGAGCTTCCTTTCTTGTCATGCGATTTCAAACGCTTGCAGCAGGCATTTGTTAACGTTCTCTGGAATGCCATTGAGGCAATGCCACAAGGTGGAACGCTCTCCGTTGCCACCAAGTTTAACCAGGAGATGGATAGAATAGAGATTCAGGTAACTGATACCGGCTTGGGCATCTCAGAAGATGATATGGAGAGGATTTTTGAGCCGTTCTTCACCACCAAAGCTGACGGCAAAGGCGTGGGGCTTGGCCTTTCCGTAGCCTACGGTATCATTCGCCAGCATCAGGGAGAGCTCCATATCCAGAGTAAAGTGGGTGAGGGCACTCGATTCTCTATTCAGCTGCCACCGGGTCTGAACACGCTCTCCTTGGAGGAACAGAAAGAGGATGAGTTCGTCTTCACCACCGCGGTCCACACCAAATAAAGAACCCGGGCCCAAAGTACCCGGCTTTGGGCCACCCCCTGAGGGGGCTTCAATGGTCTTTCCCCTCTTGCGGCAGTCTGCTGGAGTAATGGAGTCTATGAAATCTCAAACTCCAAGCACCAAATTACAAACAAATCTCAAATTCCAATATTCAATGACCAAAACACAACACCGGTTTGGAATTTCGAATTTTGATCATTGTGATTTGTTTGATATTTGTGATTTGTTATTTGGAATTTCTATTCCTCCAGTATTCCAATACAGCTCGCAATCTTTACCGGCAAAGCCATTGAACTCTGACCCCCGCAAGGCGGGATCCGAGACTGGCACTAAGGACCAGGTTTCGATGTTGAACAATAGGTAGGCGGAAAAACCCCCAACCTCAACTCTTCTCCAATAGGTGAACCAATGAAGGAAGATGCACGGGTTTTAGTGGTCGATGACGAGCCAATGGTCTGTCTTGCCCTCACAAACTGGCTGGAGGAGGAAAATTACTTCGCCCAAGCGGTTGAAGACGGGCCTCAGGCCGTCAAAGCCGTACGCGAGGAGAACTGGGATATTGTTCTCCTCGATCTTAGGATGCCAGGTATGGACGGTATGGAGGTGCTCAAACAGGTTAAAGAGATTGCCCCTCAAACCGTGGTTATTATGATGACTGCCTACGCCTCCATCCCCGGCGCGGTCCAGGCCATGCAAGAGGGTGCCTACGACTATATTGTCAAACCCCTCGACGTAGACCAACTAACCCTGATGCTGAAAAGAATCGTTGAACATCAACAGTTGATCACCGAGAACATCCTGCTCCGCAAGCGTTTGACTGAACAATACGAGTACGAAGATATAATTGGCAGAAGCGAGGCCATGCAGGAAGTTTTTTCAATGATCAAGGCCGTTACCGACACCAACGCCACTGTATTGATAACTGGGGAAACTGGCACAGGCAAAGAGCTTGTGGCCAGAGCTATTCACAGCAACAGTTCCCAACGCTATGGCCCCTTTGTGGCCGCCAGCTGCGGAGCTCTTCCCGAAACCCTACTGGAGAGCGAGCTGTTCGGCTACGAAAAGGGGGCTTTCACCGGTGCCGACCGCACCAAGAAAGGAAGGTTCGAGCTGGCCGATGGAGGAACCCTTTTCCTGGACGAAGTGGGCGACATCAGTATGAAGACTCAGATCAGACTGCTGCGAGTATTGCAGGAGAAAAGCTTCAGCCGCTTGGGTGGGACAGAACAAATAAAGGTGGACGTCCGACTCATCTCCGCCACCAATCGCGATTTGGTTGCTGCCATAGAGGAGGGCTCTTTCCGCAGCGACCTCTATTACCGCTTAAATGTGGTCAGTATCCAGCTCCCCCCGTTGCGGGAGCGTATAGATGACGTTCCCTTGTTGGCTGCCCACTTCATAAACAAATATAATGTGGAATTCAACAAGAAATTCGACCGGGTAGACCGGAAGGCCATGGACTTTATGATGGATTATCACTGGCCTGGCAACGTGCGTGAACTTGAAAACGTGATTGAACGGGCTCTAGTAATTGGTCAGGGGCCTCAAATGAAGGTTAAGCATTTGCCCTTCTGCAATATTGAATCACCCCTTACTGAGGAATCCCGATCGTTGCAGGAAGTGGAAAAGAGCCACATTGAGAAAATGCTCCAAAGAAACGACTGGAACATAGCCAAGACGGCACGTCTTCTGAATATCGACCGCTCAACTCTACACAAGAAGATTAAAAAGTTCGGCCTGGAAAGACAGCAATAAACTATCATGAAGAATGACCCCCAATTCATCTACCTTATACCCTTGGGGGATGTAGGTGATAAACATCTTGAAATCATCGCAGAAAGCATCCAGGAGCAGTTCAGCCAGGCAGTCAAGATTGCCACCAATCAAGGGCTGCCCGCCTATGCTCTGGATGCTGCTCGCCAGCAATACAACTCCAATTTGATTCTGCGGAAATTAATCGATACAGCAGCTCCAGATGCGCTCAAGGTCTTGGGGGTCACCCATGTCGACCTCTTCAGCCCCATCTTCTCCTTTGTATTTGGCGAGGCCCAGTTCAAAGGCAAGGGTGCCATTATCTCCAGTTATCGTCTGCGCGGCAACCCCGACAGCGGTTCGAAAATCGGCTGCCCTCCGCTCATAAGCCGCCTGGAAAAAGAAGCCGTTCACGAATTGGGCCATACATTTGGCCTCAGACATTGTGCTGATCCTGATTGCGTAATGCAGTACTCTGTCGGCTTGGAGTGCGCCGACCGCAAGTTCTCCTTTTTCTGCCCTGCCTGTCGTGAACTCATGATCTGGCATCTCAGCACCGACCTCTTTTTGAAGGCCTAACAGTTCAGAGGTCTGAAGAAT
>Ga0255039_10000591_pt1 | contig 11810 bp, 10 predicted proteins | sample BC1_12_1_MG_FD_181713 | JGI IMG/M metagenome (GOLD analysis project Ga0255039, IMG submission 181713) | Seawater microbial communities from Strait of Georgia, British Columbia, Canada - BC1_12_1 | ecosystem: Environmental > Aquatic > Marine > Strait | place: Canada: British Columbia | collected... | reverse complement strand
GCAGTGCCAAGCTGATGTTATCCAAGAAGCACATGAGCTGTGTGATGGGACACGTACAGGATAGGGATATAGCCTTTGCCAACAGGGCAGACAAGAAGCCCATGCTTGGATTGTTCGCCGGTATCTTCTACGTCCATGATGAGGACTATCTGACTGCTCAGACCAACAGTAGCTGGCGCGGTATATGGATGTTACATGAGGTCAACGATGGTCAGTGCGACGAGATGCCCGTATCACTTAACTACTTGAGGAAGAAGTATGGACGCAACTAAGAACCAGGTGGGTGGTGATCACTACAAGACTGCCATCCAGCCAATCGAATACATCATGGCAAACAACCTAGACTTTTGCGAGGGTAACATTATTAAATACGCGACTCGCTGGAGAAATAAGGGGGGTGTTTCAGACCTTGAGAAGATAAAACACTACTGTGATTTCCTTATAGAGCGTGAATTGAAACACTGAATATGCTATAATTGGGGCATGAAAAAAGACAGCCTCTTAAAAAGAATCGGAGTCTCTGGGTACAACAAGCCCAAGAGAACACCTAACCATCCCACCAAGTCTCACGTTGTAGTAGCCAAGGAAGGCGATAAAGTAAAGACTATACGCTATGGTCAGCAAGGCGTGAGTGGTGCAGGCTCAAACCCCAAGACAGCCAAACAAAAGGCTCGTCGTAAATCCTTCAAAGCTCGTCACCGTAAGAACATTGCCAAGGGTAAGATGTCAGCGGCGTACTGGGCCAACAAGAGTAAGTGGTAATGAAAGGTTTATACGCAAACATCCATGCTAAACGCAAGCGCATCAAAGAAGGTAGTGGCGAGAAGATGAGAAAGCCTGGTACTAAGGGTGCTCCCACAGCCAAGGCATTCAAAGAATCTAAGAAGACGCGCAAAAGTTTACTGAGCTAGTAAGTCCAGATAACCTGTACTGTTTCTCTCAGGTCTACATGGATGAAGTTCTTAGCAATACCTATGCCACCAAACCCCATCTTCATGGCCTCTTTCACGATCACATAGCCCTCAGAACCACTGTTGATATGGATGTCAGCAGCGATACCTTGGGCATGAGTGCCTGGCCTAGTCTTACGTGCTTCAATAGAGTGTGAAGGATCTCGGTATCCACTGGTAATGGTGAATGGGAATCCACACTTGTGTCGCAGGTGGTCTAACTTCTCCAGGAAGAAGGGGTTCATCTCATTGGCCCCTGTCTCCTGGCAGTTAAACTCTTCGATATTGAAGTATTGCATCTGCATTAGTGAACCTCTGCGTCATAGCCAAAGTAAGCGTTTATTAACTCAGCCTTAGCAACTTCCATACTGTAGAGTATGTCTGGATCTTCCATGTTTGATACGATTTGGATCTGGTCTTCAGTGATTCCAATCACAATCATTGTGTCGAAGTTTTTGCAGAGTTCAGACACATCAGGTCTTAGGTTAGTTACTTTAGCCATGTTACTTCCTCATATTCATTAACTTGCTTGCACCTTTGATTCCAAAACTGGCTGATATCGCAATGAAAAGAAGATACTGATACCACTCAGGCAGACCTGCAAGGGCAACAAAGGCTTCATTTACTCTATCAACAACAGTCATATCGTCAACGATTATAGCATAACCAACCATGAATATAGGAACAGAGAGCACTATCGTCCAGAACTCATCCTTCCAACTGTTAGCAGAAGCATCAGCCATCTTTGCTTCCCAGTCAGCATCATTCTGTATCACGTTCATCTTGGCCTCGTGCTTGGCCTTAGATTGCTCTGCCTTGTTAGACAAATATCCTTTAGCCAGCTCTGCTACTGGCCCAAGTAGAGCAGTAAATATGCTCATTGGAACATCTTCCCGACAACAAATAATCCTATGATTAAAGGATAAATTCCCCAGATCATCATCTCAGCTTTCTTAAATCTTTCAGAACCATCCGATAACCTGCGCTCGATGTTAGCGTATCTTATAGAGCATTCTTTCTCATGCCCCTCAAGTTTTAGCAGAGCCTCTTTTACAGTAGCCATTATCTTTTTACCATTAGTATTATTCCATAAATCATAACTGGGATTATAGCTATGCCAGCTGCGACCACAGAAAAAAATGTTTTGAGTAGCTGTACTCTTGTCCTTCTTACTGCCGCCAGCCTTCTAGCTTCAGACTCCCTCTTGCGTTTACACTCTGCTTGATAGTTCAGCCAATCGCTGTACATATCTGGGCGGCCAGCATAAACCATGTAGTCCTTGAGCCAAACCTCTTGCTCCTTGATCTTCTCCAGGGCCATAAAAGCATCCAAGTCACTCTTCCCCTTGGACGCTACACGTTTTGCTATGGCACTCTTATTGTCAAAGTATCTTTGAGCTGCATCCGAGCAGTCATAGATCTCCTTACCATTGCTGATAGCAGTTTTAATAACCTGGAATGCGGCATTAGCTGCTGCTATCTCTGCTAACATTTTTTATTCACTTAGAAGCAGAACGAATGTCTTGGGCAATACCTTCAACAAATGTAGCTGAACCAGCACCAACACCCTTGGCGGTATCAGTAACCATGCTTTGTGCGGAGTCAACAGTTGAGTTGACAATCTGCTGCGAACCGTCAACAGCACCATTAAAGGTGTTGCATCCAGCAAGTACAAAAAGAGTTGCGATTAATAATGTTTTCATTTGTATATCCTCTTGATTTAATTTATGAAGCCAAAGATTCTTCAAGAGCTAATTTGGTTCTAGCCAATGTTGAGTCCAAGTCCATGATGCCATCCGAATACAGAAGAGGGCAAGAAAAAGAACCAGTCGCCTCACCTGCCTGATAAGTTCCAAACAATCTTTCTTGTCCCTCTGATGGGGCAGAATAGTCTAATGTAATTTCCATTTGATTACTCGTTTATTGTTACAGTTGAGGTGCCTGATCCATCCCACTGTGCTGCAAAGTTGGTAAGCTCTCCTGATGTAAAGTCACTAGAGAACCAGCGCCATTCCTTACGACCAGTAGCACCTGATCCTGATGTGAATATGGTAGCCTCCGCAGGTGTCAAACTGGCAGTTCCACCTGAAATCTGTACGTCAACAGAAGTAAACCATGTATCCGAAGGTACTGTACCATCTGATGCGTTATACAGGATGAACCAGAATGCTGAGGTACTATCGTCATCAACACCATCGACTCTATTGACTCTACGGTAAGCATCCCTTACTGGGTGCGACTTTGTTCCCACCGTTACACTGGTAGGAGATACTGATCCAATATCAGGTGTAGCCTCTTCCCTGAAACCATAATATGATGTTGTGCCAAAAAACTGTGAACCCTCAGTAACAGTTAATACGGTTCCAGCACTGGCCCCATACCACTCGCTAAAAGACATCTCAGCACCATCAGCCTTGCCAATCAAGGCACGAATGTCAGCGTCATTGATAGAAGCAAGAGTACCTGTAGTCCCCCCTGCCTCAACGTGCATCTCATTGAGACTTATTGTCCCGCTACTTGGTAGTGCCATTAGATAGTTCCGTAAGCTGTTACATTACCTACAACAGTTAAATTACCACTTGTGTCTAGCTTGGCTTTGTTTGAACCACCGTAGCTAATCACCAGATCATTACCTACAACACTGAATGCCCAGTCGCTTGCACCTGATGTAAGGTTAACCGCGCCATTTACATCGACACCTGAAGTTGTAGTTGTTAGTCTATCGACACCATTGTAATTTAACTGACAGCTACCCGAAGTATTAAACCTGGCATATGTCTGACCACCTAACCCTGAAATACCATTTCCAATGTCAACATAGTTAGTGCCACCAATAAACAGGTTGCCTGTACCATAATCACCGACATAGCTGTTGGAGCCATCATGGAATATTTCCAGGTCAGCTGAGGTGCCAAAGTTAGCCTTAACATTATCGTTAAGAGTCAAGTCACCAGTAAGAGTTCCACCAGAAGTGGTGAGAGCATTGTTAGCAACATATGTGTCCACATACGTCTTTATAGATTGCTGTGTCGCCAGGGCCGTAGCACTGTTGGAAGCCATGGTGTCTTCGTCGAGAATGTCTGTAACAGTGACAGCACCTGTACCAGATAGACCGTTGAACTCAACAGTACCAATGACATTAATGCCTGTGGCAGTAGTCAAGAATTTCTCTGTGCCGTTGTAACGTAGACTGATAGCACCATCTTCATTGAAGATAGCCATGATCTCTGTGTTGGCAGTATTGCTAAATACTATTCTGTCAGAAGCCTGAACATACAAGTCGCCTGCACCTGTATCAACTATCCTGCCATCAGTACCATCGTGATATACCTCTAAGCCTGTTACACCACCAAAGAGGGCTTTATCATTAACGCCAAAGCTGAGGTCTGCTGTTGATGTACCACCATCAAAAGTAATGGTTCCGGTAACATCTATACCAGTGTTAGTGGTTGATAGCTTGTTACTGTTATTGTACTTGAGGTCACAACTACCAGAAGTATTGAATCTAGCATAGGTCTGGCCGCCAGCTCCTGTTACACCATTGCCTATCTCGACGTAGTTTGTACCGCCAACAAACAAGTTACCAGTGCCTGAATCTTTTACATAACTGTTAAGGGTGTCATGGTAGATCTCTAGGTCAGCACTCAGGCCAAATGTAGCCTTGTCATTGTCGCCAAAAACTATATCAGCTCCACCTGTGGTATTCCCGATAGCAAGCGTCTGGGCAAGAGTCTCGCCACCACCAGTACCGCCAGTGCTAGAGATTGTTCCATCTGCTGCAATGGTAATGTTAGTACCCGCAGTCAAAGAAGCTACTACGTTATCAGTGTCAGTAACGTCAGCCAGAGCCTCAATGCCGTCCAGCTTAACGCCGTCAGAGGAAATGTTGCGACCATTGACAGTGCCGTTTACCAAGATGCCAGAGTTTGTAGTCTCAAGCCTATCAACATTGTTGTAGTTTAACTGACAGCTTCCGGATGTGTTGAACCTGGCATAGGTCTGCCCACCAGCACCAATAACTCCATTACCGATGTCAACATAACTTGATCCACCTATGAATAGATTACCCGTGCCGTCATCAACTACGTAGCTGTTATTTCCATCGTGATAGATCTCAAGATCAGTGTTTCCACCAAAAGTAGCTTTATCGTTATCAGCAAATGCGATGTCTGTTCCACCAGTGGCGTTGCCAAGAACAAGTGTCTGCGCCAGGGTTTCGCCGCCACCACCACTACCAGTGCTTGAAATTGTACCGTCTGCTGCAATAGTAATATTATTGCCTGCCGTTAAAGAGGCTACTACGTTATCAGTATCAGTTACATCTGCACTTGCCTCAATACCGTCTAGCTTAGTACCATCAACTGATAAGTCCCGGCCATCAACAGTAGAACTTGCAGCCATGATAATGTTATCGCCACTGGATATAGATAGGTCTGTGCCACCAGTAGTATTACCAAGAACCAATGTCTGCGCCAGGGTTTCGTTACCGCCGCCACCGCCAGTGCTAGTAACTGTGAAGTTAGGGTAAGTGCCAGTAACGGTAGTGCCACCTGCGCCTGTAAGAGCTACAATCTGATCTGGGGCAGTGTTAGAAATCTCACCACCGGCTGACAAGCTAATGCCTGTACCCGCCGATAGAGAGGCAACAACATTTGTAGTATCAGTTACATCTGCGCCTGTCTCGATACCACCGAGCTTAGTCTGATCTGCATCAGTAAAGGCGTTAGTATTAGAATTGCTTTCATAGGCTGTTTTAATTTGCGCGGGAGTCTGGTCAGCAGTTGCTCCGGCCTCAATGCCGTCCAGCTTAGTGCCATCTGCGGATACATCACGACCATCGAAAGTGCTAGTGGTAGTTACTGGGCCAGTCAATGCTCCGCCAGTTAAGGGCAGGAAGTCTCCGCCACCGCCACCACCACTTGATGTAGTTGCAATGACATTACCATCTCCATCAAAACCTAATACCTTGTTAGCTCTGTTGGCCGCCAAAGGCAGCTCAAGGGTTGCGCTATCCTCTTCATCTTGAAGACCGATAGACCGAGCTATGTCAGTCTGCAGTTGGTTCATTGCGATGTAAGTTTTATCGAAGTCAGCATTTACATCTGATGCAAGGAAGTCTCCAGAGTTCTGGTACTGAGTTGTTCTGGTTATAGGCATAGCCAAGAGAATAGCAATCTTGTCCCCAGCAAAAGCGGGCGAAGTAAGAAGCATATTGCCGCCAGTATCGGAACCTACGCCAGTAACAAGATAGTCCGTAGTCAAGGAAAGCTCTACGCCATTCTTCAGCACCTTCAGGTCACTGTTAGAAAGTATCTCGAATGTATAGGCAAAGACAGTCTGGCCTGCCGATGCAATGTAATCGTTTCTAGTTACTCCACCAGTTACAGGCATCTTAGTTCCTCAAAAATAATGTTCATAAATATGCGCTCAATTATACTAAAATTTGGTTAAAAAATATACAGCTATCGTGCCTTCTCATAGCTTTCCATGGCCTTTAGGTACTGACCTACAGACTGCCTAGCTCTTTCATAGACCTGTCTATCAAGCTGCTTGAGTCTCTCTGCCTTCTCTTCTGACGACATACGCATATCACCACGCACCTGTCTTCTTTGCTTGTTCAACTTGGCAATCTTCTTAGCTGCCCTTTTGACCTGGCCCTCTTGAGAGAACATGAATTCATGCTCTTTTCTATAATCCTTCTTCTTCTCACCAGTGTAAGACTTCAGTGAGTTAGACTTTATCTTAACTTCCTGCGATAAGTCATAGAAAGTGTTGCCAACAATAGATGCGCCGCTAATCGGGCTGCGAACCAAGAAGCTGCCCATAACGGGTATATCCAGGTCTGAGCTTGGTCTTGCAGAGTAAGGCTGATCATTGAACTCTCTAACCTGGCCCAGTATAAGGTCGCCTGCACCAGTAATGTACTTAGAGGAACTAGCAAAAGTTCCCTTCAGCATCGCGTCAATATTGGCAGGAGACATACCAAACTTCTCACCTAGCGCTCTAGCTGTCTCACTGGTGTATGGAGTTGCCCTAAGCTCTGGCTCAAGATCATCCAAGTAATCAGGGTAAATAGGCTGTCCACGATAGAAGTTCCAGTTAGTAGCAATCTCAAGACCAATCTTTGCTGGGGGTGGGAGCAATCCTGTAGCATCTGAAACAGGGCTAACAGACATCCACAAACCAGCCAGCACCTCTTCGTATATGCTCCTGCCAACAGGGTTATTGCTCTGATGGCTCCAGGTCATAAACTTCTCTGGCAGTGTTCCAAAGATATACCCTGGTGCAAAGGGCTTAGGTATTCTGGCCCAGTTTCCATTAACCTTGTAAACCCAATGCGTATCACGAACCCACTGCGGTATGTTTAGATACTCTTCTCGCTCATCATCTGGAGCGCCATACAGGTAGTATCCAGCCAACAGCACACTAGGCATAGTAATGGTCATTGCCGCTATAGCACCAACCTGCTTTGGATTCTTCTTGAATGCCCTGACTAACTTGTCAGTACCCTGAACCGCAGCGTTAAAGAATGGCACGTACCTGTTAATCTTTTTGCCAACAGTACCAGAACGCATAAAGTCAGCAGTACCCTGGCGAGATTCCTGGGCTGCCCTCAAGTCAGACATACCTGCTCTCTTAGAGGCATTGAATATCCCGATACGAGTTGCTTGCTCAGTAGCGTTAGCAAAGTCAGCAAGGGGCTGAAGACCAAAACTACGCAGCATCTTCATGGAATACTTCTTCTCATCCATCAAGTCTTTGTGCGCGTCATACAGGCCAGTGTCAGACAGATCCATGTATGTACCCATAGAGCCACCAGATGCTCTCCATTGGTTGTAGGACTCACCATCACCGACCAAGGATGCAAGGCCCTTAACCATATCAATAGGAGTTGGTTTAGCTTCTGCCATCAGTACAGCGTTAAACTGATCCCTAAAGGTGTTCTTAATAACAAATTCAGGAGTCAGTGTCGCACCCATTCTAAATACAGTAGTTGGCAATGCAGCAGTCTGCTTAAACAGTCTTTCACCAAAGCTCATTTGCTCAGGCTTCAGGTTAGTCATGGCCTTCAGTATTGGATCAGACACCTCCCAGAATGTGCGCTTCCCATCAATATAAACTTCTAGGGCATTTTCAGGAGGACGGTTAGATGGAACAAAAGCCTCTTTACCATCTACAGTTACCTTCATCATTAGCTGAGACTGCGGTATTCTCTGGATAAACTCAGGGATAAAATCTGCAAAATTAACTATGCTTCTGGAAATGTTGTTCCTGGCCGACAAGTCAATGATTCGTGCAGTGTTACCAATGATGCTATTGATAGGGTCTTTAATAGCAAGATCAGAGCCTCTCAGGCGCTTTATTACGGCCTTAGCTGATGCACCACTAAATAACTTCTTACCGCCCTTAGAAGGCTGCATAAGGGGCTTCAGTATCTCTACTGCACCGGGATCGTCAGCAATGATTCTGTCATACTGATCTTGTGTTATCTTCTCATCATCAATGACCTGCTGTATCTCTTCATCAGACAGAACGCCCAGAACCTTACGAACTTGATCCTGGTTAAATCCTTTGTTGTTCAGGAAGTCGTTAAGCATCACACGCTGGAAAGGTATGTAATTTGGGTTGGCCTTAATAATCTCATCGTATTGCTGTTGAGACATATTGCCTGATTTAACAAACAGCTCCAGTACGCGCTTCTGGAATCCATACAGCTCTTGCGCTGTGGAATCAAAGAACTCAATAGCTTCGCCATACTTGTACTGTAGGTCTGCCAGATCAATCTCTGCCTGAAGTGCCTGCTCTTCTGAAACTCTACGCTCAGTAACTGGGCCAACAAACTTCTTATCCTTGGCAAAGTCTGGCTGCACTACTGTGGGCTGTGGCTGTGTTGGGCCTGCAAGTTCTGGTGCTCTTGTAGAAACTGTTGGTGCTCTCTCTGGAGCAACATCTCGTTCACCGGGAATGGTGTAGTTCTGCAGGTCCTGCTGGATACGACGAGCAATCAGGTACTTGGCAAGGTCTGCTTTTCTCCTTGCGCTGTTAGGCTCAGAACTAAACAGCTTGGCATCAAAGGCTTCCAGGATTGGCTTCAAACCAATACCTGTCTTAACCATGTTGCCATTCTTATCCATAGAGTATGTGTTTTTTTGGAGAGTGTACTTAATGTTTCCAATGATTCCGTTGTACGCACTAATAAGAAGCTCAGTGTTAGCGCCATCAAGTACCTGGGCACCACGACTCTTTGCCAGTTTCAGGGCTTTCTCTACCGCATCAAACTTGTTAGCAAATGCCGCATAAAAATTAGCAAATAGGCTTTGGCTGTGATCAATCATAGGTGTCGGTTTATCAACCAGCTCAGGCTGATCAACAAATTCGTCCAGCAATTCACCTTCTTTCATGTCATACATCTCAGCTCTTTCAGCAGTCTCCTGCTCTATAAGGAACTTCTCAAACTCAGATATATTTTCATTAAACTCTGCCTGTTCAATATTGTCTGCGTACTCAATATCCTCACCAGCCAGGGATGCCTCAGTTTCAACAGGAACTTCTGCCTCATTATATCGGGCAACCTCTTCATACATTGTGTCGAAGTAAGTCCTAATATCTTCTTCTGTATCCAACCTTTCTAGCTCATCCATGTATCTCTGCTTTTCAGCTATAGCCACATCGGTTGTTGGATCAAAAAACGTACCCTTAATTGAATCGGAACCAGCATCAATCCACTCAATCACCATCTCTGCCACATCAGTGTCACTGAGCAAACGAGATCTATCAGTAGCAATGTTATCGTCGATCAGGGCAAGCTCTTCATTGAGCCTTTCAGTAAGATCAGAAATAGTCTGCGTGTGATTTTCTACAGACCACAAACGCTTCAAGCCCTTACCTTGTGGCGATCTCTTGTTGCCTAGATTTCTTCCAACTTGGTCAGTTCGATAGATATTGGCAGGGTCTAATCCATAGCTAATTAACTGCTCAGGATTTAGTGGCCCACCCTTAGCAACAAAGTCCAGCAGCTTAGGTGCTTCCTTCTCAATCTTTTGCATTTCCTTATCTAGCTTATTAATCTGCTCTTGTTTCTTTTCTTCCAGCGACTCAAGCTCAGAGGCCTCGTACTCATCAAGTATCTGCTGCTTGTTCTCCATATCCTCAACTTCTCGGTTATAGAGAGTCTGCTTCATAAACTCAAGCATACTTTGGTCTTCAGATTTTTCCTGTTGAGAGGCGTAATCACCAGTCTTGGACTTATTAATTACAGACCTGGCAGGCGCGTTCTCTTCAACATCGGTTTCCTCATCAACTACATTTTGCAGCTCTTCATCCGTCAGCCCCTCAAGAGCTTCCATGACTTCCTGCTCAGTGAGTCCCTGGTTAGACAGTATGTTACTTGAAGCAACACCTACAGTCTTAACGCCACCCATAGTAGCGATCAGTCCAGCCTCAATTAGAAATTGGTCTTTGTTAGGAACAATGCGATCCCACACTTCATCGACAGTAAATGTTTCACCGAATGCCATATCAACGTAGGTATTCAGTACAGCAGCAACACGCTCCTCACCAAGCTCATTAAGCACACCATGCCAACCAGCCCTGGTCAATATTTCCTGAACATTAGCGTTAGGCTGTATCTTCTGGTAAGCCTTGGTAATGCCCTCTAGCAGCTTGGGCGGTAACTTATCCAGGGAGGTCTTAGCATTAGTAGCAAGTCTTCGAGTAATTGGGTTTATAACGTACTGCCCAACCTTGGCACCAACAAGCTCACTAGCAACTTCAGCGCTAGTGTAGGCAAATGCTTTAAGCGCAGTGGTCGCTGGGGATTCTTTGGCATCACTCAAGATAGCCTGACCTGACTGAGTAAGCTGTACATACTGGCCCAACCGGAGATTGCCATAGTTGCGCTGATTCGCCGGAACCATTGCAGCAGATTGTGCAGCAACCCTAGCGGCATAACCTGTATAACGTGCAGTAGCAGCAGCTTGTGCAGACACCATAACGCCTTTTGTTAGAGCCTGTGTAGTAGCAATCTGTGCAGTCTTACCCACACCACCAGTAGCAGCAAACTCGGCTATAAACGCAGGAATAGGCGCACCGTAATACTTCATGCCGCCACCCCAGCTAAAGCCCCTTATCTGCTTTTCCAGCTCCATGTCTATGTAGTCATTAAAGTTAGATTCTTCAGACTCGGTAAGTGGCTCCCCATCCTGTATCTTCTTGGCAACCGCAGCAAGTCCCAGAGCCTCATAACCTTTAGCAAGTCCACCGAGGGGCAGGTAATCAGCCGGGGTAATGAAGTCATTAGCCTCACTCCAGCCAATAGGATTGTCCTTCATCTCCTCAATTTGCTCTGGGGTAAATCGGGTAAGCGCAAGGTTCCATGTGGTATCTTCATTCTTCTGTGCCTGGTCGTTAAACTCAAGCATAGAGGGGTCGGTCAAATCTACAGTGTTACTCAGGGCAGCAACATTCTGCTCGCCAATAGTCATGGGCTTATCGGTAGGAGCAAACACAAGGTCTTCTACTGGCCTGTCCGTAGGGGCAAACACAAGGTCTTCTACTGGCTTATCAGTAGGTGCGAACACAAGATCTTCTACCTCTTCTTGGAAAGGTACAGACTCATCGGATGGATCAAGATTGCCAATGAAGCCTGGATTGACTTCAGATGTCAATTCTTCAAACATTTCCTTGCTAACTTCTGTACCCTCAAACTCGTAACGAGGAGGTAGCTGAGTTGATTCAGGAAAAACAGAAGAAAAATATTCTATTAACTCTGGATTGTCGCGAGTTGCGGTTATTGCATCTTGGTAGTTATCTTGTGTAAGGATACCTTTTTCAACAGCATCTTGTGCTTTAGCTAACAATT
>Ga0255039_10000590_pt1 | contig 11810 bp, 15 predicted proteins | sample BC1_12_1_MG_FD_181713 | JGI IMG/M metagenome (GOLD analysis project Ga0255039, IMG submission 181713) | Seawater microbial communities from Strait of Georgia, British Columbia, Canada - BC1_12_1 | ecosystem: Environmental > Aquatic > Marine > Strait | place: Canada: British Columbia | collected... | reverse complement strand
CAATTCTCTTCTAGACGTTGCTCACAAGCAGCGATTAGTTGTTCTCCTCTATCAATGAGGGATCGTCTCCAACTTCCCGCCGGCGAATTCCAGCCGGAATGGTTGTCGTAAAGCCCTCTGCGAGAAGCCCCTGCTTCCCATAGCGCCTCTTGGTCAATATCGCTGCCGATCGAGTGGTTGCAACTATACCTAGTGTCGTTTCTAATACACTCACCCCTATAACAAATGTGAGATTCACACGCTAAGGTTTGGCTCATTCCCACTAAACACGAATCAGTCCAACATTCAGGATCGTTTGGACAAGCATCAACCTTATCATCAACCCTATCGCCATCATTATCGATAGTGGGACATCCGTCAGTGGATAATTCCTCCCAATGCGGTCCATCCCAGATTGTGTTATAATCTTCTGGTTCTAGTGGGCAGTCATCGTGAGGATTATAGATCATATCTCCATCAGTATCAAGGCGATCAGAATACCAGTCAATCTCTTCTGGTTCATCAAGGCTTTCAGCACAAGCAGTCCCAAGAATAGAAAATAAGATAATAGTATGTAAGTTATTTTTCATTTTGATTATCCCTGGTGTTCTAAGCCTTCTGGATCAAGACAATCATGCACACCTAGATCATCGTTCATCCCACAAGTTAGATTCATCGATTCACAATTAGCGTACTCCGCAAACCCATTTACGTCACAATATTGTAACCAACTTCCGTTTATACACGCCCCCTCTTCCCCTAATCGTATAATCTCCTCGGGGCCTAGATCATCGCCAAAGATGGGAAAACAATTACATTCCCATCTAGTAAGAACACGGTTTAAACCGTATAAGTCTGTATTGTTCTCGCAGATATCCCATTGGCGTTCGAGGAAACTTCCGGTAAATAAGTCTAGACCGTTTTGACTCCCATTGCGTATATCAGCATTCAGTGGAATCATATCACCACCTAGTTCCTCTTGTAGTTCCTGTTCTGGTTCATCAAGGGTTTCACCACAAGCGGCGCCGAGAATAGAAAATAAGATAATAGTATATAAGTTGTTTTTCATAGTGTGTCTTTGTTTGTTGTCTTATCCTTTTGTTTGCCTTGCTTGGCGGCGGGAAGGCGGAAGGAAAACCACTTCACCAGGGTAATTCAGGTCCTGGCTCCCGCCGCCTTGAGTCAGCAACGACACAATAAATAGTTCTCAATCTCCCAAAAGACTTCGATTGGCCATTTATTCTTCTATTATAGCACGATTTATCAATAAGTCAATAAAAAAGTGCTAGTCAAACTCTAAACTGTTTGTTTCAGCATTGTAGAAGCAATTGCTGTTATTTGTTATTACTGAACGAAGTGAATACTCTTGCCCATTTCTTCCTCACATACAAGACTACACTGAAACCACCTGGGCGAGGTCGATCCAGGCAAGCGTGCTTTATGCCCAATGTCTCCGGTGATTGGATAAAATTCATACTGATAATAGCCTTCCCCCCATTCGAACGTCGGCTCTTTCGCAGTAGCCATAAATAGGATCTCAGTGCCGTCATCGTGAATAGCGAATTCTTCGGTCGGATCTCCATATTCGTCCGTTGCTTTAAACTTGTAGAGCATACCTAGTTGTGGTAGTTTATTCTTCATTTTTCCTTTTGTTGGTGTGTGTTGCTGGGCTGGGCGGTATCAGTGCGAAACATCTCTCCGCCTCCTCTATAGTTAGACGATCGGGGGAGGGATCTTATCCACAAAAAACGACAAAAAAGCAAAATAAATGACCGCCTCGTCGTCGCTCTCGCCGCACTCGTCTCTTTGAGTATTATAAATTTAGACACCGCTGATCCAAAGTCAAGCGTTTCAGGGATCTTTTTACGATCTTTTTCCCCCCTCGTCAAACGCTCTCTAAGGCACCCAAATAAAAAAGGCCGCCCGGTGTTAGGGGGCAGCCAAGCAAATGCGTTGTGGGCGTCTTTCCGTTCGTTCTAGGAGGCTATTTTAGACTAACTAGGAACGACATTTGTGCTAGAACTAATACTATCACAATAATCGTCTTTTTCATCAATAAACCCTCCAAGCAAGAAATACATAAGCCAACACAGCGATTACTACTATTGTTGTCTGAACTCTTATAAGTGTAATATCATCCATTTTATTCTCCTTTTAGTGCTTCGACAACAGGGACTGGGACTCTATAAACCAACCTTCCGTGTGAAAACATAAAATAATCAAACTTTAAACCATCTTTCTCAAAGTCAAATAGATGTTCGTGTTCTAGATCTAACTTTTTTAGACGCCATGCAATCTTATACTCATAGGCATCCTCAACAGAATAAACCCAGATACGCTCTCTTCTTGCTTTCATATTCCTGTATTCTACTGTCTCATCATTATCTTCACTCATAAATATCTCCTTTATCGTTATACTAAATAGTCAGTCATCAAGAAAAGCCCCACTATTTTATTGACTTTGTCGGTAGGTGTGCTATAATAGATAAATAAATCAGTCATTGAGTGGATAAAACTTTTTGACTTACTATTTATAACAGATGATAAGAGACACGGCAAACGATACTCCGGGTGTGAAGCGTAGTTTTCAGCGCTTCTGGAACAAGTCAAACGACTTGTTTAGTCACATTCTAACTAGGAGAGGGGTTGTTGAGTCGGCTATGCGAGGAACATTGTCACGTTTTAGCCATAAGAGTTACAGTAAAGCAACTAAACGCATCAATAAAGTGAATTGCGGGTCCTACCTGACCCGTAGCGTTGGAAGGGGCTGTAACTAAGATATCTAATCATTATTCCTGGGATGCTATGACCTGGGACTTGATATCATCGTTTACATAAGACATCGTTTAGAACCTCAGCATAGACTTTTTATTTTTCATAGAGTAAAAGGTTAATGGTAGAGTTTTATCTACTTGCTGAGAAATAAGAGATGTTTTATAATAAAGTGTTTTTACTGATACTGAGAAGAGAACTTGATCAAAATAAATAAATGAAACTGACTGTCTTATGAGTTTTTATTTAGATATTTACTAAGTTTCCAACTCATCGATTCTAACAAGTTTTCTTCTTGGTTCAGTAAAAAACAATAACTAAATAAAAAAAGGTAAAGTAAAATGGATTATGAAAAAGTAAATAAAAGAAAGAAAGCAGAACAATGGGATAGAGAAAATGTTTGGAAGAGAAAGAAAAAGAAATTAGTAAAGAAGGTCAAGAAGATCAAGCAACCTAAACAACCCAGTCCAACACTTTGTTGTTCTAATTGTGGGTTTGAGACAAAAGTTGCTTTAGTATTAGAGTTACATAATGAACTTTGTATCCCAGAAACTAAGCCACTAATGGTAAGAAAAAAGAGAAAGAATGTATGATAGTAAAGAAAGTGGCGTATACAAGATTACTAATAAAGAAAATGATAAAAGATATTATGGATCAAGTGGTTATTTAGAAGAAAAACTAAAAGAAGAGTATCAAGATCTGGAACTTGGTATTCACATTATCCCAGCAATCAACAAAGATGTGAAAAAGTATGGTATAGAAGTTTTTGAGATTGAGATTATCTATAACTGTTTAGAGCACGAGACTGGGGAAGTAGTTGAGGTCTTAGCCAATCTAAACAACGCATTAGATAGATGTTATAATAAACCCAGCAAGATCATCAAACTAACCCCAGAACAAAAGATCTTATTTACTACAAAAGAGGAAACTAAGATGAGCGAAGATCAAAAAAGAAAAATAAGTAAAAAACTAAAAGGAACCAAGAAGAGTGAAGAGACAAGAAGTAAGATTAGTAAAGCAATGAAAGGAAAAACATACCCAGAAGTAAAATGCCCGCACTGCCCTAAGATAGGTAAAGGTGGTGCGATGAAACGATTTCACTTTGAGAACTGTAAGGAGAAAGCATAAATGGAATACTATGAACACCCAGACTATAAAGAACCCAACCGATACACGTTTGGGATAGAAGGCACAAAAGAATACATTGTTCGTAATGATAGTAATTGGATGATGCACCATAGAGAGGATGGTCCGGCTGTTGATTGTCCAGAAAATGGTAAGATGTGGTTCCTAAACGGAATAGAAGTGGATCCAGAGGAGATAGTTGATCTATGGCTTCTTCGTAATATCTATTGCTTTTATAACCGGGAGACAGACAGTTTAGAGTTCGAATAAGATCTTTTTTTCATTTATTTTCACTTTTGATGCGATAAAACTATTTAGCCTACTACTTAGTATAGTCAGCAAATAAAACATCAAAGGAGATAAATAAATGACTATCAACAAAAACTGCGGAGTATACCGAATCACAAACAAAGCGAATGGCAAAGTCTATTACGGAGCATCAAAGAATCTAACTAGCAGGTTCTCTAACCACAGGCACTATATGAAGTATGGAGAGCACTCAAACCCAGGAATAGCAGATGATGTTATAACTTATGGGATCGACATCTTTGAGTTTGATGTTGTATGCTATTGTGCGGAAGCAGATAGGTTTAACATCGAAGGGCAACTCATTGACCAACACATAGGTTCAGACAACTGTTATAACTTGTGGGACGGGAGCCGCAAACCGGTAGAGGAGGTCCGCAAAAGGATTGGTAATGGTAATAGAGGCAAGACACTAAGCGAAGCCCACAGAAAGGCTCTCAGGGACGCCAACCTGGGTAAGAAACTATCACCTGCTCACAAGAAAGCGCTCTTTGCATCATTCGTGGGTAAGCCAAAAAGTGAGTTACACAAACAAAGAATCTCAGCAGCATTGACGGGAAAAACTAAAACCGAAGATCATAAGCGGAAGATTGGTGAAGCACACCGCCTACCACTACTAGCAGTTGATCCAAATGGAGAAGAGTTCTTCTTTACATCAATGGGAGAGGCCGCAGCCAAGTTAGACCTATCAGTAAAGACTGTTAGGCATTATCTCGCTAAGGGAACCTCATCAAGATCAAAGTTTGATGGTTGGGACTTTATCAAACAGGAAGACTTTACACCATTACAAAAAGCAGTTCATAGACAATAATGGCCAAGAACAAAAAGAAAAAGAAACCAAAGATAAGAAACCCATACCACGAAGTAATGAGGGAACTGTTTAAACCCCAAACAGTTCCAGACAAAAAGAAGAAGAAAAACAAAAACAAATGTCGTCAAAAAATAAAGGAGAAGACAAATGAGGAAGAATAAAGATTACGTAGAGGACCTAAAAAGAAAGCATCGCAGACAACCCAGAAAGGGAACAGCAGAAGAAGGGTTTAAAGGATACGAGGTAGAGGTAAGGAACGATGACCCAATGCGTGCCTATAAGGTCCTAGAACGAATGCTAAAAAAGGACCGGGTGTTAGAGACCTATAAGGAAAAGCAATACTATGTGAAGCCATCTCAGCGCCGCCACGAGGAAAATAAACGTAAGAAGAAAGCCATTGCTAAGGAGAATAGGCAGAGAAGATTGGAAGAAGATGAATAAAAACTGTATTTACACAGGGGATGCTAAAAAGTTAGTAAAAGAACTAGAAGACAAGTCAGTTGATTTAGTTTATTTTGATCCACCTTTTAACTCTGGTAAGAACTATACGTTTGCCCCGGACAGTGATCTAGGCTTTGGTGATATATTTCAGGATGATGCTGAATACGTTGCTTTGATTGAGCCGGTCCTAAAAGAGTCAAAAAGATTTCTAAAAGAAAATGGTAGTCTGTTCTTTCACATCTCTGCTTCAGAAATGCTCATACCACAAATGTTATGTAAGAAATATTTTAGAAATGTCCAATCCATCTTTTGGAACCGTTGCCGATCAAAAAACAACGTAAAGACTAAACTAGGAGAAGTTGTAGATGTAATCTTCTGGTGTTATGATAGTAAGGATAAAAAGTTTAATCTACAATATCAAAAACTAGATGAACAGTATTTACAGAGTTCATACAAAAACAAAGATGAAGTAGGCTATTATGCTTTGGGACACATTGTAAATGACTCAACTCGTAAGACTACCAACCCTTCTCGTCTTTATTCTATAACAATAGATGGCCGAAGTTATAAACCTGAAAATGGATGGAGGATGCCGGAAGAGCAACTAAGGTCTCTTATTTCTCAGAATAGGATTCACGTCCCAAAAGGAAAAGGCAACTTGTATAGAAAACTTTATAAGCACGAATCAAAAGGGAAACCAGCAACTAACCTCTGGGATGATATTCACTCTATCGCACAGGGAACATTAGACAAAAGAGTTTACCCAACACAAAAGCCGTATATGCTGCTTGATCGAATTGTAAAAATGACCACCGATGAAGGCGATCTTGTTCTAGACCCGATGTGTGGGTCCGGAACTACGGGGGTCGTAGCAAAAAAACTAAATAGAAACTTTATAATGTTTGATCAAAACATTGATTGTAAAAACGTGTTCGAAAATAGACTAAAAGAGGAAGAAGATGAGAAAGTATAAGAATAAAGATTGCTTAGAGTTCTTAGCAACACTAGAAGACAACTCAGTAGATCTTGTTGTTACAGATCCACCATACTTTGAGATTGTAAAGGATGGCTGGGACAACCAATGGGAAACAGAAGAAAAGTATTTAGAATGGTGTGAGAAATGGACCAAAGAATGTTTTCGTGTTCTAAAACCAAACCGATGCTTCTATGTATGGGGCACAACAAAGACCGATACATTTCTTAGATACAAACTATCTGTGCTAAACAACATCAAAGAAGCACACTATCAGAACTGGATCGTTTGGGCTTATGATTGGGGAGGAAGAACTAAAAAGAAGTTTCCCAGAAAGCACGAGGACCTTCTAATGTATTCTAAGGGCAAGACCTTTCCTTTTTACGCTGATAGTGTTCGTGTGCCTTACAAAATGGCTCAGAACATCCGCCCAACTGCGAAGAACAATCCACTAGGAAAGATCCCAACTGATGTATGGACCAAGAACAACCACACAACAAGCAAAGAGTATGCGGGATGGCACCCAACACAAAAACCTTTATCTCTTTTAGAAAGGGTTATAAAAGCACACACCAACGAAGGAGACGTTGTATTAGACATCTTTAATGGTTCCGGCTCTACAATGATTGCTGCCGAGAATAGTAAGAGAGTGTTTTGGGGATGTGAGGTTGATAAAGGATACTATAACAAATCTAACGACCGAGCATTACACTTGGCCAAGATCTAAAAATAAATAAAACTAAAAGAGGAAGAGGATGAGTAAAGATAAAAAAATCAATGGACAATACTTTACAACGGTTTCTCCATTCCAGGGGGAAGCATTTAGAGAATGGTTCGCCATAATCCCAAAAGAAGGATCCTTTCTAGAACCATTTGCCGGCTCCGGTAATCTATTTGAGTTTATAGAAGCCAACTGGACAGGATATGATATTGAGCCTAAACATAAGTCAGTTATAGAAAGAGATACAATCAAAAACTTTCCCACCGGCTTTGATGTTTGTATTACCAACCCACCATACCTTGCGAAGAACTCCGCTTCTAGGCTCAAACTTGATGTCTCTATTGAGAAAGAAGATTTATATCTAGATTGTTTAGACTTGATGCTTAGAAACTGTGATTGGGTGGCCGCTATTGTTCCATCAACGTTCTTTGGAAAAGCAAAAGACTATAAAAGATTGATGTTCTGGGATAAAATAGATAAGAAATTGTTTACCGACACCGACACCCCCGCAGGAGTTGCTTACTTTGGTCCAGAAGAATATGAGGCTAGATACTTTGTTAGTGGAGAGGAGGTTATAAAGTTTGATTTTGCAAAGAAAGCAAACATTCAGTATAATACCAAAAAAGGTAATTACGTTCTATCTGCGATCGATAAAGTCAGTAAAAGAAACATTCACATCTCAGAGGACATCAAATCATTTGATAGGGAAAAGTATCTAAAAAATACATCTAGAAACTACGTTCTTTTCTATTCAGATAAAGAACTTGATGTTGAGAAGATCAATTCATTTATTACAAAATGGAGAGACAAAACAAAGGACTTTTATCTTACTAGTTTTAAGTCTCTAATGAAAGATGGAGTTTATAGAAAAAGAATATCTTTTGATCAATTATCAAAAATAATCAAACACGGAGAACAACAATGTTGAATATTCTATTTTGGGGGAAACAGTTGTAACCAAGCCAAAGATCGGTTACATATATGAACTAATGTTACTAAAATTTTATAAAGATATGACAGGAGATACGCCAATACTATGTTCGAACACAAGCTTAATTTAGGAGGAAAAATGTCACTAAAAACACGTACATACTCAGAACTTAAATCATATTATGATCAAGTTCTCAACAAAGATAAAAGTTCATTCAAGACCAGCAATGATGAACCAACTCCAATTGGTTGTGTTGAAGAAATGTTTGAAAAGATACCCAGTGAATTGTGGTCTAGAACAGATCTAAAAATCCTAGACCCTTGTTGTGGAAACGGAAATTTTCACTTAGTTTCTTATAATAAATTATTTGAAAATGGACACACACATGATAACATCATTAATAAAGTTTTACATTTTAATGAAATTAATGAGATTCGAATTGACAATGTGAAAGACGTTTTTGGGACAAACGTTAATATGACAAAAAAAGATTTTTTAACGTTTGATACAGAGCATAAATATGATCTAATTTGTGCGAATCCGCCCTATGCCAAATTTACTAGCGAAGGCAAAAGAGCAAGTAAGAATCATACTTTAGTTCGTGATTTTATGTCAATGTCCCTTAAATTACTTAAACCAAACGGATATTTGGTATTTATCGTTCCAAATAACTGGATGAGTTTGGCTGATAGAAACTTATTAATTAAAGAAATTACAAAATTTAAATTTCTACACTTAGACATTCACGGAGCAAAGAAATGGTTTCCTAAAATTGGTAGTTCTTTTACTTGGATGGTAGTACAAAAAACAAGTGCTCTAGGTGATTACACTGTTAAAAGTAATTATCTTAAAAACAACTATAGCGGAGTCGCTAGTAATGGACAAAGAGATTTTATTCCTCTTCTTTGGAACAGACATGTTCAATCAATTTTCTCAAAAACAATTGAAAATAAAAATAAGAAATTTAAAGTAGAAACATCAAGCGATCTCCATAAATACACTAAAAGAGATTTGATTTCAAAAACACAAGATCATCGTTTTAAATATCGCTTAATCCACACACCAAAACAAACAGTCTGGTCCTTAAAGCCGCATAAATTTCAAAGTGGTTATAAGTGTTTCATAAGTACGACTGATAAATATAAAACCTTTGTCGATGATTGTGGGATGACTCAATCAATAGCTTTTATTAGGTGCAAAGATCACTTTGAAGCTCAAAGAGTCAAAACTATCCTAGAGCATGATCTTTATCGTTTTTTAAATAATCTTTGTAGATGGGGAAATTTTAATAACATAAGGATTTTACAGAAATTTCCAACTCCACAAAATGAAGAAAACGTATATGAATCTTTTAAAATAACGAAAGATGAAATTAAATTTATAGAAACAGTCCTAAATCATAGTAAACAGGAGAAAGCATTATGAGTAAAGAACAAAAAGAAGCGATGTTAGATAAGGTAGTAGAGAAAGCAATCAGCAGAAAGTTCCTAGCCTGGATTACAGCAACAGGGCTCCTAGCATTTGCGGACCTAACATCATCTGACTGGGTTACAATTACAGCCATCTTTATTGGTTCCCAGGCGGTTGTTGATTCAGTTGCAACACTAAGGAAATAAACCCCCTCTAAAACAAACCCACAGGCTCTACAACGTATCAACCCCCAGTCACCAATACGGCGGCAGGGGGTTTTGTTTTGGATGCCTTCAGCGCTATACACACAAACAAACAATGTGTCCCCAGTTGGCCAAGATCAAAGAAAAAAATAAAAGAAAAGGTATAGACTAAGAACGGGGCGTCGTATAAAACACAATGAGAAGAACTATAAGAAGAAGGATAGATAAAACATAGTATTCCATTACATCATACAAGTCCTTTCCCAGCCTTCTATAATGATCTCTTCTTTCCCGCATTTCTTTCATCCTCCTATACTCCTTATTTTGTTCTTCTAGCACAATGTATATTTATAATAACTAAATAAATGTATTGTAGTCGTGATTGTCCCAACCAAACTCTGCTCCATCCCCGCTACTAAACCTATCCTTGACGTCAATAGTCTCAACCTCAAATGACCCTATGCTGCCCCCTAAGCCCTCCGTGAGCATTAGTAGGGCCACACCTGCGTCTGCGTGTATCTTGCTCTTACCGTTCGCAGCAGGGCGTTCTGGGACTAATAGATTGCCTGCCCCATCTACCTCAAAACTGAGCAAGTCGTCTATAAGGCATTCACAACCCGCATTGATCCTTAGTCCCCCAGCAGTTATAAGTTTCTCTATCTCTAAGGCCCAAAGGTTATATTTATTTCTATTTACACTAAGAGGAACAATAGCACTCTTACCATACGTTTTGATCAAGTTGTCCCTCATTACCATACCGCCTACTCCTTGGTCAATATAGATGCGACTAACTTGATGCTCCTGAACTAAGTCGTTTATTAGTTTGCGCTGTTCTGATTCAGTCTTCCCAAACCAATGATAAGACTCTATAACCTCTACCTGCCCCTTATCAATAGAAGCAAGAACTACACCAGCAGGGTTTCCGTTTATAGAGAAGCCTGGGTCAATAGAGAGAACCTTTATACCATCACGCCTTTTGTATGTGGGTTTATCTGTTCGGCACTGTTCTACTAATGACGATCTAAACCTGCCTTCTTCACCACTAAGGAATAGATTGAGATAGAAGCGAGACCAAGCGCTAGTAGTCATTGCTTGCTTTCGTTTATCTATGTGAGGGGGAATACCTTTTGGATAAGCCTTATAAATATCAATATCATAAATACTAAACATCCCACGCATTCTGATCCAATCTTTATGTTGAGAGTGAAAGAAAGAATGTGTCCAACTACCAAACTTATCAGCGTTAGAAGCAATAATAACACGATAGTAGTCCTTAGCAGAAGAAGCAGCCATACATTGAGTGTAGATGTCCGCAGGGTCGTGTTGGGTTAGACTTGCCTCATCCCAAATACAAGTCCCAGTATAACCTTGCAAGCATCCGGGCTTTCCTGCTACTGCTGTTATAGTCTTGCCGTTTTTTAGTACTGCCTGCGTCTTACCACCAAGCCTATCCTCTGTTATGTGTTCTATTAGGTTCATTCGCCCTAACACTTCATTTACTTCCCGTATAACATTGAGGCCCTTATCAAAAGTCGCTGAGATAATGTAAACGTTGTGGGCAGGAATCATCTTACCATCACTAGGCTTCTTTATACCACCGGCGAATAGAATAGACAACAAAGCCAATGCTGCTGTCTTACCAATCTGCCTAGCCCCAATAACAGCAATAAAGTTTTCTTCTAAGGCAGCATCGATTAGTTCGTTCTGAAAGTCCCGCAGATACTCTTCTCTTAGCCAAGTATAGTATTCCCTAAAATCCATTACTTCTTTTTATCAATGCCGTGTAGATCAAACAGCACTCCCCTTAGCCCATCTTCATCCTTAGTATTTAGATTTATTTGAGTGGGTAGAAGTTTTTGTAATGCCTGCGCTGCGTGTAACCTCATTTTCAGTAAGTCTTTTTGATCCCTAACGCCCGGCTCTGTTTGTATTAGTTTATCAATGCCCTGTAAAGTCTTCTGAACACTATAACGTATTTGTCCAGCAACCTCAGCAACATAGTTCGGGTCTAATCTAAAAGCCACATCAGTACACACATCAATCATCGTAGTAGCCTTGACCATTTTGATCTTATACTTTATTTTTAGTTCGGCTATTAGTTCGTCCTTAGATGCGCCTTGTCCTAGCCTAGCCATAAT
>Ga0255039_10000587_pt1 | contig 11825 bp, 3 predicted proteins | sample BC1_12_1_MG_FD_181713 | JGI IMG/M metagenome (GOLD analysis project Ga0255039, IMG submission 181713) | Seawater microbial communities from Strait of Georgia, British Columbia, Canada - BC1_12_1 | ecosystem: Environmental > Aquatic > Marine > Strait | place: Canada: British Columbia | collected... | reverse complement strand
GGTTCGCGAACTGCAGCCCGCTGGCCCCGGACTGGCGATACCCAAAAAGGTGACCGGGGCCTCGCAGCTCGAGATCGCGTTCCGCCAGGCGAAAGCCATCGTCGGTGTCGCAGAGCGCTTGGAGACGCGCCTCCGCTTCGGTGGATAGCGGTTCGCCGAACGTGAGGAAGCAAGCACTTCGCTGACCCGCTCGCCCGACGCGCCCCCGAAGCTGATGAAGTTGTGCGAGCCCGAAGCGCTCGGCCTGTTCGACGACGACGATGTTCGCCGCGGGAACGTCGACGCCAACCTCCAACACCGTCGTTCCGACCAATACCTGAAGCTCGCCCGCTCGAAAAGCTTGCATCAGCACGCGGCGCTCTTCACCGGAAAGGCGACCGTGAATCTGACCTACGCGATCTTCGCCAAACCGCGCCTTCATTTCGTCGAAGGTTCGGTCGACACCAACGAGCTCGTCCGAAGAAGAGATGGCTGGACACACGACGAACGCTCTGCCCTCAGCTCCAAGCGCTCGCTCGATCTGGCGAAACACCGTGGCGCGTTGCGTGCGTGAGATCATCTTGGTCGTCACCGGGACCCGGCCCGGCGGCTTCGCATCGATCGTCGTTAGCTCGAGCCCCGCGTAGAGCACCAATGCAAGGCTTCGAGGAATCGGTGTCGCCGTCATGACGAGAAGATGCGGCCGCCGAGTCGACCCGCGTGTGCCGAGACGGAGGCGTTGTGCGACACCGAAGCGATGCTGCTCGTCGACGATGACCAACCCCAGGTCGGCGAAACGAACCTCTCCGCTCAGTAGCGCATGCGTTCCGACGACGACATCGATAGCTCCTGTGGCCAAGCGGTCGAGCATCGAGCGGCGCTGATCTTTGCTGAGAGCGCCCGTAAAAACGCCAAGACGGAGGCCGAGTAGCTCGGCCGTGGGTCTCAAAGTCTCTGCATGCTGGTCGGCTAGGAGCTCGGTGGGAGCCAAGAACACCGTCTGGGCGCCACCGGCAGCGACCTGCGCGCAAGCGACCATCGCGACAGCCGTCTTGCCGCATCCGACATCGCCTTGAAGCAACCGACGCATCGGCGTTTCGCTCGTCAGGGCTCCACTCACCTCCGCGACGGCCCTCTGCTGCGCTTCGGTGAGCTCGAAGGGGAAAGCCCCGCACGCCGACTGCACCGCCGGCTCGATCTCGAACCGCCGAGCAACCCCGCCACGCTCCGAGGCCCGACGGGACCGAAGCGCAAGCTCCCACAGCACGAGCTCTTCGAGCGCAAGCCTGCGGTGCGCCGGTGTCGGCGGCTCCGCCCCGGCCTCCGCATCGAATGTCGTGGGGTCCGGAATGTGAATGGCCGCAAGCGCCTCACCGACGGTGCCTGCGCCGACCTCCGCGCGCAGCGCAGGTGGAATCAGGTCGGGAATCTCCGCGACCGCACGGTCGACCGCCGCGCGCACCGCCCGCCGGAGCGCCTTGCGACGAACGCCCGGGACCTCCGGGTAGCGGGGCTCGATCGCCCCCGGCATGTCAGCAGCGAGCGTCTCGGGATGTGCGATCGTCGCCGTGCCGCGATAGTCGTGCACCCTGCCTGCGACTCGAACGGTTTCCCCCTCGACGAAGCGTCTCGCGAGCCCTGGAATCGCTTGAAACCAAAGCAGCTTCAGCTCCCGATAGCCTTCGTGCCCGGGCGGTTCGTCCGGAGGTTCCAGCCGGGCCTCGAATCCCATTCGGCCGCTGCGCGGAAAGGACCGAGCCCTTCGAACCACACCCTCCACCACCACGTAGTCGCCGTCCCGGAGCCTATGGATCGGCATGGGAGTACGTTGGTCGTCGTACCCCCTCGGCAACAACCACAAGAGGTCTCCGACCGATGCGTACCCGCGCCTGCGTAGATGCGCGCCCGTCGTGGGTCCGATCCCAGGCAAAGTTTCGACAGGATGATCGAGCAGTCTGGGCACCGATGCTCGCTTCCTCGGACGGGTTCCCGTCAGTCCCAGCGGACGTCGCTGACTTCGTAGTTGCGAACGCCGCCTGGAGTTTGGACGCGCACCTCATCGCCGACTTCCTTGCCGACGATGGCGCGCGCCACGGGAGACGTGATCGAGATCTTGCCCTGCTTGATGTCCGATTCGTCGGGACCGACCAATCGGTAGGTGACGACCTTGCCGTTGTCCATGTCTTCAAGCTCGACGAAGGCGCCGAACTTCACCTTGTCGCCACCAAGCGTCGAAGGGTCGATGACCTCGGCGCGCGAGAGCTTGTCTTCAATCTCCGCGATACGCGCCTCGCACATGCCCTGCTTGTCCTTGGCGGCGTGGTATTCGGCGTTCTCTTTGAGATCACCGTGATCGCGGGCGATCCCGATCTCTTGGGAGATCTTCGGCCGCTCCGCTTTGAGCCCGATGAGCTCGGCGGTGAGCGCTGCATGCCCGGCGGGGGTCATCGGAACGCGGTCCATCCCATCCTCGTAAACTGTGCTTGGAAAGTTGGCAACCCAAAGCCGAAGCCCCGTGGAGGATGCGGAGCATTCTCTTTACGGGGCTAGCGCTTGGGTGGCCGAAGCGTCGCAAGCTCGCTGGTGCGCGCGTGGTACTCCTGAAGCGAGCAGACCGAGGGCGGCCTGAAGCGTCTAGCTTCGACGGCGTCGACGGCAGCGACAGCGGCAGCGATCGTCGTGAAGTACGGCACGTCGCTCAACACCGTTTGGCGGCGCATCGAACGGCTGTCCCGAATGGCCTTCGCGCCCTCCGTCGTGTTGAACACGAGGGCGATGTCGCCGTTCTGCAGAAGGTCGACGATGTGCGGCCGGCCCTCGCCCACCTTGTGGACGTTCACCGCTTCGACTCCCGCACGCTCGAGCATCTCACGGGTCCCCTTCGTCGCGATGATATCGAAACCCAGGTCCTTCAGGCGCCGCGCGAGGTCGGCTGCGGCCGGCTTGTCGTTTTCCTTCACACTGATGAAGACCTTCCCCTCGTCGGGGAGCTCCAAGTGCGCGGAGAGCAGCGCCTTGTAGAACGCGTCGGGGAAGTTGTCGGCAATGCCCATCACCTCCCCAGTGGAGCGCATCTCGGGGCTGAGGATCGTGTCGACACCGGGGAACTTGGTGAATGGGAAGACCGACTCTTTGACCGCAATGTGGTGGGGGACAATCTCGCGCGTGTAACCGAGCTCGGGCAGCGTGGCGCCCGCCATTACCTTGGCCGCGACCTTGGCGATCGGCACGCCGATCGCCTTGCTGATGAACGGAATCGTTCGCGAGGCGCGCGGGTTGACCTCGATGACGTAGACCGCGCTCCCGCGAACCGCGAACTGGACGTTCATCAAGCCGACGACGCCAAGCTCCAGCGCGAGCGCACGGGTCGACGAGCGCAGTGTGGCGAGGACGTCAGGCGGAAGGGCATGGGCGGGAAGCGCCATGGACGAATCGCCGGAGTGAATCCCCGCCTCTTCGATGTGCTGCAGCAATCCGCCGATGACGACGTCGTTGCCGTCGGAGACGCAGTCGACGTCGACCTCGATCGCGTCCTTCAAGAACTCGTCCACGAGGATGGTCTGAGTACCGGCGTCGGCGACTGCTTCGAGGGCAACGGTCATGTACCGCGCCAGCTCTTCTTGAGAGTGAACGATTTCCATCGCACGCCCGCCGAGCACGTAGCTCGGCCGAACCACGACCGGGAAGCCGATTCGCTCGGCAACCGCAAAGGCGTCCTTCGTGCCTTTGGCGATCCCGCCACGCGGACGCTTGAGGTTGAGCTTGGTGAGCAGATCCTCGAAGCGCTCACGGTCCTCCGCACGGTCGATCGCGTCCGCAGATGTGCCGAGGATCGGGACCCCCTGTTGCGAGAGCGGCACCGCGAGCTTCAACGGTGTTTGGCCCCCGAACTGCACGATCACCCCGTCGGGCTTTTCCACATCGACGATGTGCATCACGTCCTCGAACGTCAGAGGCTCGAAGTAGAGCTTGTCCGATGTGTCGTAGTCGGTGGACACCGTTTCGGGGTTGCAGTTTACCATGATGGTCTCGAAGCCCATCTCTTTGAGAGCGAACGACGCATGGACGCAGCAGTAGTCGAACTCGATCCCTTGGCCGATGCGGTTGGGGCCGCCGCCGAGGATCATGACTTTCTTCTTGTCGCTGCTAGTTCGCGCCTCGCTGTCGAGACCCCAGGTCGAATACATGTAAGGGGTGAGCGCCGGGAACTCCGCGGCGCAGGTGTCGACGCGTGAGTAGATCGGCTCGACTCCGCGCGCGGCCCGCTGCGCGCGAACGTCTTTGGCGCCCTCCCCTCGGAGCGCTGCAATCTGGCTGTCGCTGAATCCGAGCTCCTTGGCCTTACGCAGCACTGCTTCGGAAAGGGGCTCGCCCGTCGAGGCTTTCAAGGTGTTCTCGTAGGCGAGAATCTGGCGCATCTGTTCGAGGAACCAGACGTCGATCTCGGCGGCACCGTGGATCTGTTCGACGGTGAGCCCAACGCGAAGGCCGTCCGCGATGTACCAAAGCCGGTCGGACAGCGGAGTCCGAATGAGGTCGAGAATCGATTCCCGGAGCTCCTCGTCGGTGGCATCGGGCAAATCCGCCAACATCGGCTTCGCGGTGTTGATCGCTTCGCCCGTCTCGATGAGCCGCCGGACCTGCGCGGCGAGGTCACGGTAGTCGACCTTTGCAAGAAGCGAGGTGAGGCCGTCCCTCCCCGTCTCCAACGACCGGGCTGCCTTCTGGAGCGACTCCTTGAACGTGCGGCCAATCGACATTGCTTCCCCGACCGACTTCATTTGGGTGGTCAGGCGCGGATCGGCGCCGGCGAATTTCTCGAAGGCGAATCGGGGAATCTTCGTGACGACGTAGTCGATGGTAGGCTCGAACGCGGCGCTCGTCCCAGTGATGTCGTTTTGAAGCTCGTCGAGGCGGTAACCGACGGCGAGCTTGGCCGCGATTTTGGCGATCGGGTAGCCGGTAGCTTTCGAGGCCAGTGCGCTCGAACGCGAGACGCGCGGGTTCATCTCGATGACGATCACCCTTCCGTCGGCGGGGTTGACGGAGAACTGGATGTTGGAGCCGCCCGTGTCGACGCCGATCTCGGTGATGATCGCCCGGGCCGCGTTGCGAAGACGCTGATACTCGCGGTCGGTGAGCGTCATGGCGGGCGCCACCGTGATTGAGTCGCCGGTGTGAACCCCCATCGGGTCGAAGTTCTCGATCGTGCAAATGACCCCGAAGTTGTCGGCGTTGTCACGAATGACCTCGAGCTCGTATTCCTTCCACCCGATCAGACTCTCTTCGACCAGGCACTCGTGAATCGGGCTGCATTGGAAGGCCCAGCGGATCGCATCGTCGAACTCGGCCTTGTTGTAGGCCACGCCGCCGCCCGAGCCCCCCATCGTCAGCGATGGACGCAGGATGATCGGGAACCCAATCTGCTCCGCGATCTCGTTGGCCTCCTCGACGGTGCGAGCTACACCGGCGCGCGCGCTACCGAGGCCAATCTTGTCCATCGCGGCCTTGAACAGCTCCCGCTCTTCGGCCTTGCGGATGGCATCGACGTTCGCGCCAATCAGCTCGACGCCGTGCTTCTCGAGAATGCCGCGGTCGGCGAGCGCCAACGCGAGGTTCAGCGCGGTCTGGCCACCGAGGGTTGGCAGAACCGCGTCGGGCTTCTCGCGTTCGATGATCGCTTCCAGTATTTCGGGGGTCAGCGGCTCGACGTAGGTCCGATCTGCGAACTCCGGGTCGGTCATGATCGTCGCCGGATTCGAGTTGACCAGGATGATCCGGTAGCCCTCCTCTTTGAGCGCCTTGGCGCCCTGGGTGCCGGAGTAGTCGAACTCGCAGGCCTGCCCGATTACGATCGGCCCCGATCCAATTAGAAGGATGCTTTCAATATCATCGCGGCGGGGCATCGAGTTGGTTCAACCTGGACGTTCGCGCGGACTTACCAGAGCCCCTAGTACCCCGCAACCGGGAATCCCTCACCTCGAAGCTCGCTCAGCGAGGGCACCGATGATCGCATCGCCCCGGACACCGTGCGGACGTAAACGAGCCCGCCGACCTGCGTCTGAGACGATCTCGAGCTCCACCCACAAAGCCGTGCGGCTTGCCATCCCGGGAAACTTCCGACCCCACTCGACAAAGAGCACCGCTCCCTCTTCGACCAGCTCGTCGACGCCCAGCTCCTCTAGCTCTGCCTCGTCGGCGAGGCGGTAGAAGTCCGCGTGGGCGACGGGAAGGCGTCCCTCATACTGGTGAAGCAGCGCAAAGGTCGGGCTGGTCACGGCCGTCTCCTCAGGCACGCCGAGCCCATGCACGGCGCCGCGCGCGAAGGTCGTTTTGCCGGCCCCTAGGCCGCCCTCGAGCCCGATGACGTCGCCGCCCTCGAGCACGGCCGCGAGGGACCGTGCGAAGGCGAGCGTGTCGGCTTCGCTCCGCAGCTCGAGCTCCAGCATGCACAAGCCCTGTCACATCACGGGGCCCGGTGCACGCTCGGCCGGCTCAGACCTTGATTTGGATACCCAGCTGCTCGCGAAGGCGGAAGTAGCTCTCGGAGATGCTGTAGATGACGATCTCTTTGACCTTGTCGCGCGGAGCGAGGTCGGCCGTGGACTCGGATGCAATTTGTTGCGTCATACGGACCGCCGTGTCGACGTCGTCACACAGAAGCAAACCGGCACGAAGCGAGGTGATCTCCGTCGCCTGCATCCAACGCTTGATGTCCGCCTGGCCGCCAGCGTCGACGAACTTGCGAACGACCTGCTTGAGCACGTCGAGGTGCGCCTGGTCCATATGCTTCGCTAACTGCTTGGCAGTGGACTCCACGCTGGCGTCGCCGCCGCCCATGCCAGCGACTCGCATGGCGGCCAGCAGGAGGGTCCTGAGCTCTGTGTGCGAGCTGTACATCGTGCGGATGAAGTGCTCGCCGCGGTAGTAGGTCAGGTGACGCCCGCAGACGAACGCGAGGTCGACCGGACGGTATCCCGAGAGCAGCGTGTAACCGGTGATGATCGCTGGAGGGTTGCTGCGCGACTCGTCTCGAAGCGCGCCCGACAGCTCCTTCTGAATGTAGAGGCGTACCGGGATGGACACGTTGAGCACGTCCTGTGCCAGCTTGAACTGCCGCGCGAGCGCGAGGCTCGGGTTGGCGAGGTCCTCGGGCTTACGCTTGTGCAGATTGAGCTTCTTGTCCGTCAGCGCCAGCGACGCGCGAACCGCGGGAGCAATCACCTCCATGATCTTGGAGATGTAGATGTCCTGGTTGGCGTGCATCAGGTCTTTGACCCAGTTCTCGTTGCTCAGCCGTGTCTTCGGCTGGATCTCGCGATCCTGCCGGTACTGTTGGTAGAACTTCTGTTGCTCCTCGTCGGCCTTCTGGAAGTACGTCAGCGTACGCGCGATACACCACGCCTTGTCATAGGCGCGCGCGTCGAAGTAGAGCTTGTAGAGCGCCCGGTACGAGTCAAGCCTGTTCGGGTCAGCCGCGAGGAGCCACTGGTGCTCCGCGATGGCCTCCTCGGTCTTGTCCGGCATCGTGGCGTAGAGCTCAGCAAGAATCTCGTGTTCCACGGCGTTGTCTGGCTTGAGCCCAGCGGCCATCTGGAACGACTCTGCCGCCGCATCGAAGTTGCGCTGACGGTCGCGGTAGATGATGCCGAGCGTGTGCCAGAGGTTGTGCTCGAGATCTGTATTGCCCTGGTTGATGATGCGGTGAAGCATCTTGCGGTACGCCCGCTCGAGCGCCTTCCAGTCCTTGCGCTCGTTGAGCAGCTTGTTGACGGCTTCGAACGGCTTTAGCTGCGTGCTGTCGAGGTCGAGGGCTTCATTGAAGCGCTCGAGGGCCGCGTCTTCGTCTTCCAGCTTGTCCCGGAGGACGACGCCGATCGTGTAGGTGTACTTGGCCTTGGCCTCGTCACGCGCCTCGAGGCCGGAGACGCGCTCGATGATGTCGATGCCCTCGGACCAACGCTCCGCGGCTTGGAAGGCCACCAAGAGCTTGTGCAGCACGACGTGGTTGTCAGGCTCGATGTCGAGCGATTCGGTAAATGCCTCCGCAGCGCCATCCGGGTTCTCGAGCTTCTCGTGCCAAAGGTCACCGATCTCGACGAGAAGCCTGGCTCGGGCCGAAGGCTCGTCGGCGACATCGAGAATGCGCTTCTTGTACTGAACGACCGATTCCCAATCGCCCTCGGCTGCCTGCAGGTCGACCATCGCTTCGAGGGCGGGCACGAAATGCGTGTCCTCCTCCAACGACTTGTCGAACATGTTGCGCGCCTTCTTGTCCTCGCCCTGCTCTCGCTTTACGACACCGAGTCGATAGAAGACCTCGGTAATCTCGTCGCGGCCGAGGGCATCGCGGTGTTGGACCAGCAGCAACTGATGGTACTTGAACGCATCGTCCCATCGCTCCGCGCGGAAATAGCTTCCAGCCAAGCCCTTGAGCGCGGCCGAATCGTCGTTGTCGATCGCGTAGGCTCGCTCGTAGGCGCTGACGGCTTCGTCGGCGTGGCCCAGCTTGGTCGCCGTCTCGCCCAACATCGACGCAAGCCGATGTTGCTCGTCGGTGTCGCGCTTGTCCGAGCGCTGGACCAGAATCTGGAGCAGCGGGAAGGCATCCTCGTGCCGGCCGTTCGAAACGTACGAGTCGACCAGCGGCAACAAGGCGTCCTCGTTGTCCGGGTCGGCCGCAGACGCCGCCTCGAAGGCCTGAACCGCGCCGGCCTCGTCATCGAGCCTCTCCGCACGAATACGTCCTAGCTCGACGAGCCGGGCGCCCCGAATCCGGTCCTTCTCGGTGTGCTCGATCTCGAGGCCGAGGGTGCGGGCAGCCGCCGCCCAATCGCCGGAATCGACGTGAATGCTTCGCATCGCTTCGAGCGACGGAAGGTGCGCAGGGTCCAAATCGATTGCCGTTTGGAACTGCTCCAACGCCGAGACTCGATCCCCGAGCTCTTTGTCGAGAATGCGGCCCATGCGGTGCTTGAGCGTCACCTGGTCCGCCGGGTCGTCCAGGACGGCCGCAAGCTGGCCCATCATGTCCAGAGCCGCCGAGTAGTCGCCCTTGCGCTCGTACAACTTCGTCAGCGCCTGCAGGCTGAAGACATCCTGTTCGTTGAGATTGAGCGCGTTCAGGTAGCTGTCGATCGCCTGCTCCGCGTCGTCCTTGTGCGAGGCGTAGAGCTGGCCGAGCTCGCGGAAGATACGGGCCCGCTCTTCGCTGTCCGAGGTCGCGCTCGCGTGACGGTCGTACGTGCGCACCAGGTCGTCCCACCGCTGCATCGTGCGGTAGAGCTGCTCGAGCTCACACAGCGCATCGTCGTGCAGCGGATCTATATCCAAGACCTGCTCCAGGCGCTCCGCCGCGTTCTCCGGCTTGTGAAACTCCTGCACCCACATCTGGGCGAGTCGCATCAGGAGCTCGATCCGCTCGCGCTCGGTCGCCACGACCTCGTACTCCCGTTCGAGGATGCCGATCAGATCCTGATAACGGCCCTCTTGCGCGTACAAACGCTCCAAACCTCGAAGCGCGCTGAGGTCCGAAGGCGACAACTCGGCGGCCCTCTCGTAATTCTCGACAGCCGCCTTCGGATCGTTGAATCGCTCCTCGTAGGCTTCGGCAACCTGCAGCAGCGCCGACACGATGCTGTCCGTGTCCTCGACGGCCTCCGCCTTGCGCTCGAGGATGTTCAGCAACTTGTTGGAACGCCCGTCCTCGCGGTAGATGCGTTCCAGCGCCTCTAGCGCACCGACGTGCTTGTCCTGCAGGTGCAGCGCCCGACGGTAGTAGTCCTCCGCCTCTTGCCGCATCGCGAAGCGATCGTCCGCCAGGTCGCCCATACGGACGTAGGTGTTGGCTTTGACCTCGTCGTCGCTACTGAGCTCGACGAGCTTCGCGAGCGCCTGAGCGAGCTTGTCCCACCGCTGGGTGGTCTCGTAAAGGTCGCCCAGCTGCCACCAAGCTTTGGCGTTGCCCGGGTCGAGGGCTCGAATCTGCTCGTAGTACGGGATCGCGTACTCGGGATGTCCGAGGTCCTGCCCGTACCACTTCGCGCAGCAGAGGCAGATGGCAATCTGCGTGTCTGGCTCATGGCCCTCCTGCAACACCTGGTTGGCCGAGGTCAGAAGCTCGTTCCACTTCTCGTTCGCCGCGGTCACCCGCTCGAGGTCGACGGCCGTGTTCTTGTTCGCGAAGTCCTCGGTCCACGCGATGTAGAGCGTGTGGTACGCCTGCTCGCCACTGTCGAGTTGCTCCTCGTACACCCTGGCAGCCGCACGCAAGAGCTCGATGCGCTCGTTGCGATCTTCCGTCGCTTCGATGCGGGTGACGTACAGGTCGATCAGCTCGTCCCAACGCTCCGCCTCCTTGTGCAAGGCCTGCAACTCGGAGAACGCGTACTCGTGCATCGGATCGACATCGAGGATGCGTCCGAATGCGCCCGCGGCGCCGTCCTTGTTGCCGACTTCGCTCTCCCAGAGCTCGGTGACCGAAATGAGCTGGCGGATCTTTTCCTGCGGATCGACGAGCGCCTGCGCCCGCTGCTCCATGACATCGATCGCGTCTTCCCATTGGTTTTCATCACGATGGATGAGCTCGAGCGAGTCCAGCGCTTCGAAGAAGGCCGGGTCGATGGTCAAGACGTTGCGATAGGCCTCGACCGCATCGCCCGGCTGCTGAAGCTGGTTTCCGTAGATGTGGCCGAGCTGCATGTAGACCGTGACTAGGTCGGCGTCCTCGAGGGTCGCCGCGCCGACGTCGATGATTCGGTGCAACGTGTCCGCACGCTCTCGCGATTGACCACCAGCCCGTTGAATCTCGGCAATACTGAACAGCGCGTAGGTGTTACCGGGGTCGATATCGAGCACCCGCTCCCAGTTCTCGATCGCGTTGCGCTCGCGCTCCAGCTTCTCGTACCAAACCCTTGCGAGGTCGGAGTAGACCTGAATGCGGAATGTATCGTCGTCGGCAATTCCCGCCTCGCGCTCGAGGACGTCCACGAGGTCACGCCAGTTGCCCTGCGACGCGTAGATGTCACCCAGTGCGTTGAGCGCCTCGGCGTCCTCCCCTCGAAGGTCGAGGACTCGCTGCCAAAGGCCGATGGCCTTTTCTGGGTCGCCGAGTCGGTTCGACGACAGCTTGGCCATTCGCGCGAAGACTTCGGCCTGCTGCGAATCACCGAGCGCAATGCTCAGCTCCTTCTCGAAGCTCGCGAAGAGCTCCGGCCAACGCTCGAGGTTGGCGTAGATTCCCTGCAGCGCCTGAATCGTCTCGGCGTGCTCGGAATCGTGCTCGTTGAGGAGCTTGTTGAACACCTCGATGGCGTCTTCGGTGCATCCGAGCCGGTGCTCGAGCAGGACGCCGAGGCGGTAGTGGAGGTCGATCAGCTCCGAGCCGTTGTTGGACCCCTCGATTCGCTTTCGAAGCACCTGCGCGAGCGCCCGGTGTGCCCCGTGCTCGGTGTAGATCCGGTCGAGCGCCTCGAGCGCGTTTTCATCGTGATCGTCGACGCCGAGAACGAATCGATACGTTTCCTCGGCTCGCTCCAGATCGTGCAGTTGCTGCTCGTACACCTTGGCCAGACGGCGGCCGAGCTCCGCTTTGTTGAGCGGGTCTCCGGTGTTCTGAATGCCGTTCGCGTAGGTGGTGGCCAATTGGGTCCAACCGTCGACGATCGCCGAGAGACGCTCTGCCTCCCCGAGCGAATGATCGTGGCTCGGATCCTCGAGCAAGGCCTTCTGCATCCACTGGAAGGCGCGGCCATGGTCGTCGGCCTTGTCCTCTGCGATCTCCGCGAGCCGGTGCATCATGACGACGCGCTCGATCGGATCGCTCTGATGCTCGACCTGGACTTCTT
>Ga0255039_10000586_pt1 | contig 11843 bp, 12 predicted proteins | sample BC1_12_1_MG_FD_181713 | JGI IMG/M metagenome (GOLD analysis project Ga0255039, IMG submission 181713) | Seawater microbial communities from Strait of Georgia, British Columbia, Canada - BC1_12_1 | ecosystem: Environmental > Aquatic > Marine > Strait | place: Canada: British Columbia | collected... | reverse complement strand
TACATATATACTAAAATTGCCTATTTTTGGTGATATGCTTAGGCAGGCAGTTGTTGCAAGGTTTACTTCAACATTGGCAGCATTAATTCGCAGTGGTATGCCAATGGCAGAGGGTTTGAAAGTTGTTTCTGAGGTCACTGGAAATGTAGTAATGACTAATGCTATTAATGAATCAAGAGAGCGCATTATGGCTGGTGCAGACATAGCTACACCTTTACGTGAAAGTAAAGTAGTAGATGTTGCTGTAGCGCATTTGATTTCTGTAGGTGAACGTACAGGTGAATTAGAAGAAATGTTAGTGAGTATTTCTGAAAGTATAGAAGAAGGTACAGATATTCGTATACAACGCATGAGTGCGTTGATCGAACCTGTTATTATCGCATTGATGGCAATAGTAGTAGGTTTTATTTTGATGGCGACGGTGCTTCCGATTATGGAAGTGTCGGATATTTAAAAGATAAATTAATTTCAGTATGTGCTGAAATTAATAATAAAATTGATTGTAAGATAGAAAAGTTATTACTTTTTGACTAAAAAAATTGAAAGGATGTATGATGAAATTATCAAAAACATATAGATTAATGCGTGGTTTTACGCTGGTTGAATTAATGGTGGTTATTGTGATTATCGGTATTTTAGCTGGTGGGGTAGGTGTAAAATTACTTGGTAGCCTTGAAAAGGCTAAAGCTGGTGCCGCACAGGCGCAAGTGAAGGTCTTTGATAATGCGGTAAAAATGTTTAAAATTGATACCAATTATTTCCCTGAAAGTTTAAGTGAATTAGTTGAAGATCCAGGCGATCTTGATGGTTGGCAAGAAGGCGGCTATCTAGATGGTGTTATAGAAATTCCATTGGATGGATGGGATAATGAGTATCAATATGAAATTGAAGGTTCACAATATTACATTTGGAGTTATGGTGCTGACGGCGAAGAGGGCGGCGAAGGATATAACGCTGATCTTTATAATGTAGAATTTTCTCAAGAGTAATATGTAGTGTTAAAAAAACCGTTAAAATCATATACGCATAGGCGTAATTTTACGTCTGTAAAGTATAATCAAAAGCATCGTGTTGGTTTTACATTAGTAGAATTATCTGCGGTGTCGATTGTCTTTATGATCATTGTATTTATGGTCGGCGCAAAGGTTGTTAACGTGAATCGCAAAATTAAATTGCAACAAGACCTTAATCAATTTGCGCATACGCTTAGTATGATGGTAGAAGAATCAATTTTACGTGGAAAAGCATACGTTGCTGTTATTGATATTACTGATGGGTATTACTCGGTTTACTTCGATAACGATTATGCTTTAAATGACGATGCTGAAACCGTTTTACCTGAAGGACGATTACGTGAGTGGTATATAGAAAATATTGTATTTGACGATGACACAAAAGACCTTGATGGCGTTATTAAATTACGAGCGACATCTACAGGTTGGGCCAGCGGTGTAACGATTACCTTTTATGATTCGCTAGATAAAGAAGTGCGGTATCTGCAATGTGAACGTTTGACCAATCGGGTGAGCATTGCTAAACGTCCAATGGAATTTGTTGAACCACAGAAAAGTGTTTCAATGACAGAATCTCTGTAAATGGTAATTAAGTTAAAACAATATAATAATTTTAGTTGTTATGCATTTACGTTGGTTGAAGTAATGGCAAGCGTAATGTTACTCGGCATTTTGATGATGACCATAATGACGGCGTATCAAGGTACAACTGATAATATTATAGAAAAAATAATGATGGAAGAAGCCATGGAAGTCGCTCAGCGGCGCATGGAAATTTTAATCGCTAGTAAGCAAGAACCAGAATCCACTGATCGTAGTGGTCAAGATGATATCAATGAAAGCTATTATTGGACATTAGATTTGGTAAGAGAGCAGGTAGCAGACACGCCGCTGACGATAAAAAATTCGTATATAAAAGCGACAGTTACTGTAGGTTGGGAGCAAACAGGAAGTATAGTGTTGGTTAAATTGGATCGGTTTTTTTCTGACCTTAAGCCAATAGAAGGTGAATCGGTCGCTGTACCTCTTATGGGTAATACACAAGCACCCCAGTGGTATGACGATCTTATTGACCAATTAGGACGTGAGCCAACAATGGAAGAGATACTTCAACATATGATGGAGGGGCAAGGTGTTGATTTGGAGACATTGGAAAAAAATGAAAAAAAGGCTATTGAAGAGAGTGATCAATTCGAAAATATAAAGTGATGTCAAAATATAGTAGAAAAATAAATAAGGTTTTAAAAACAAAAGAGGTCAGGCGTAATGGCTTTACTTTATTAGAACTTACCACGGCGATTGTGTTAACCGCTATTATTATTACCGCAATTGTGGCGTTAATAAATAACACTCAGAGTCAGATAATGATGATGGATCGTTATATATCACAACGAAGTAATTTAAATGTTACCATAGATATGATTATGGAAGATGTGGTTTATGGTGCGCGTGGGGACAATGATTTGCAAATAGATGAGTCATCATATCACAATTTAGAGACAACACATTTAACGATAACGAGAGAACTTAAAGATAAAACGAAAGGGCAATTGCCAGAGCAAGTTGATTGGGTCGCTGTACCAAGAAATGATCAAGATGATTTGGTTCTATTTCGTCGCGATATGAATATAACGGATATCGGTGACGCGCTATATTATCCACAGGCTGATAATATATTTTTATTTGATGCATACATGTTGGATCCATTAGGAGATGTTATATATGATCCTAATGAAAGTTCGGCATTACTAGGTATTACCTTACAGGCGTATCGTCGAGGTGAAAGAGATGTAGATCGTATTATAACAGTTAGACGCACATTTTCCTTGCACCGGTTTGAGATGAATAAATGATAAACGATTTTAAGATTAAAAAGCGAGGCGCTATATTTCTCATTAAGCGAAAGCGCGGTGTGGCGTTAATGTTGGTATTGCTTGCATTAGTTATTATGTCAGTAATCGTCGTTGACTTTCAAAGTAAGTCAGCATTATTTCAGCGCAGTAGTGCAGGCCGCATTAATATACAGAAATGTCGCTATGGTGCAGAGTCTGGTTTAATATTGGCACAAAAAATGATAACGATGGCATTAAAAAATAATTCTTGGGTTGACTTTACTGATCCAGAAATAGAAGATCCAAATAATAATGATCCTAATAATAATGATCCAAATAATGATGATCTAAATAATGATGAAGATTTAGGTTTTTTGGGAAACACTTTGGGGATAAATGAAGATGATCCTAATAGTAAACATACAAAGGATCCCAATGTGTTTGATTATAATACTGAATTTATCGATAGCCCGTTTATACTTGCCAAAAAAGAAATAACCGTTGGTGATGTTAAAGTATCATTTGAGATACAAGATGAAAATGGCAAGTTTCCGCTATTGTGGTATCTAAGATCACCTTATTCAGCCTCTGGCACAGGCTCTGGCGCAAGGCAGTTAGATGCATTTATTAAATCGCTTAATATTGATCCCGAATACGGCGTATTGGTAAAAAAATTGGCGAGCGATATTGTTAAAAATATACCATTGGATAATATGGAACTACATTTAAAGAAAAATATTGTAAAACCTGGCCGACGTCGATCTCGTAGACGCACAAGGGCAAGATTATCTTATTCGAAGAAACAAGATCTTAAGGCGAAACGATATGAAAATATGGCGATGTTTGGCACGCAATTTCGTAAGCGAATTAGGGAAGATGATGAAATGTCAGTACTTTCTTTACCGATTAATAAAGAAGGTTTGGTGTTGACTGATTATTTGGGTATATGGGGTACTTTTAAGGTTAATTTAGTTACAGCGCCAGTGGAGGTGCTTGAAAGTGCTTTTGGAGAAATTGGTCTGACAAATGATATGGCGTTGAGTATGGTTGAGTATCGAAGTGAAAATGCTATTGAGTCTGTGTTGAATTTTAGAAATGCACCAGATGTGGAACAGGCTGTGATTAAAGATTTATATAAAGCAGCAATTTATAAAACCGAAAACTTTAGTGTTCACATTATAGCGACATGTGGAAATGCATCATATAAATTGGTTACAAATATACAGTCTTATTTAGGTAAACTAATGATTACGGCCATTGTTAGAGAATAGAAATGTGGTTGTAAATTTGAACGAAAGTTTATTTGATAAAGAACACATTTTATTTATAAAAGTTAGGAGCAAAAAATGTTAGACCATTGTTTAGCATTATATATCGGCAATGAAGGGGTGACGCTTGTTGAGGTCAAGAAAGTGGACGGGAAGATTGTGTATCTGTCAACATTTTCTATACCTATTGAGCAAGGACAGTTAGACCCTGAAGTAGAGGTTGATCATCAAGCCAATGCATTGGTCGTTGTTAAAGAAAAGGTGGCAGAACTTGGGTTAGCACATCTGCCTGTCGTGTTAAGTTTGGGCTGTCAACATTATCATTCGCTATCACACTATAGTGACTTTAATGATATAAAGTTAATAGAACAAACCCTTCGTTTTGATATAGAGGGCGCCCTTTTTGCAGATGTAGAAGATTTAACCATTTGTTTTAAAGCTTTGGCAACTGATACCGCCGGTACAGAACTAATGGTTTATTCAGCTAAACGTAATGAATTAATTAAGTTACATAATGAACTGGTAAAGAACGATTTGGATGCCCTTATTACGGTACCTGCTGAAACAGGATGGTTGAATTATTTAACTGGTGAAATCACCCGATCACATGGTGCGAACCTTGCCGTCGGTCGTAGCAAAAGCTCAATATTTATTGCGATTTTTAATGAATCTAATGAACTTTTATTAACGCGCCATACGCTTTGTCCTATGGGGCAAGACGGCATCGCGTTGTTAAAACGTGAGTTACAAAGATGCGTTGCTTCTTTACCTAATGACACGTTCTTAAGAAGGTTATATTATCATAGTGATGGTTTTGACGAGGCGTTAATGGAGGTGCTTAGCGAATCATTATCTTTAGAATTGGTTAGCTTATCAGAATCATCTGTTTCAAAGGCTTTTTCTATTGGTTGTGCAATAGGTTGGCTCGATGGAAGGGCAACTCCAGATTTTCGTAAAGATAACTTAATGCCAGAGACCATTGTGAATGAACGTGCATTTGCGATGAAGGGTGCATCGGCATCAGCATCGTTATTGTTTGTAACAGTATTGATTGTACTTTCTTGTTTTTCTTATGCGTACAAAGCTTTAGATAGCAACGCAGATGTTCGAATGAAGTCGGCGTGGAAAAGTGTTTCGAGTTCAAAAGAAAGGGTACCTTCAACTAGAGATATCCCTAAAAAAATGATATCAAAACTTAGGGAAATAAAAAGTGAAAACACACGTGTTGTAAATAAGTCATTATCAAGTTCTATATCAGTTTGTTTGTATGAGTTGATTGATATTTTGAATAAATTACCTGAAAACCTTGATATGACGCTAGATCGCATTGCTGTAAAAGGTGCTAAAATTGAATTAACTTTAACTACTGGTAGTGAAGCGATACTAACAACGTTTCTTGATCAAGTGGCAAGTAGTGAAAAATTATTCAAGGATAAGTGGACGAAAAACATTATCGATAAATCTCGTATGAGTTATACGATAACCTTAAAGAAAAAAGCAGTAGTAACCCGTAGTACGAGTGGTCGCAGGCCAAGAAAGAAATAACGTGTTATTGGTGAAATGAATATTTTTTTACTATATATGCATTTATTATTGAGGTAAGTATGAAAATAAAAATTGATAAAGAGATCATAAAGACCAAAACATTTTGGATATATGCAACACCAGTGCTTTTATTGTTTTGGGTGCTAATAAGTTTTTACACCAATGGTGGTATTAAAAAACAATACGCAAAAGCAATATCTAAGGCCAAGAGCGTTGAAGATACGCGAGATGATATTGTAATGAATATGAAAAAATTGGGTCTAAAAAATACCTCTGAAATTTCAGAGCCCTTTAATGATTTAGATTCAATCAGGAAATGTGCCAAATACAGTAGAATTAAAGGGTCTCAAATAAAGGTTGCTGGCGCTTCTGCACTTAAAGCGATGAAAGATGGCTCGGTAAAACATCATGAGACCTACAAAATAAAGAATGTGAAATTACTGAATGTGGTGAAGTTTATAGACTATGCTGAAAGGCAATTTGCGAATGTCAGTTGTATTGATCTTAAACTTTCACCAATACCAAGTAAAACCAAAGATGCCTGGGATGCTGTTGTTGTATTTGAATATCTTACAGGTTTTTAATCGGTAATGGTTGTAGTGCATTAAGTGAAATCGTGGCAAGCTTAACCACTGAAGGCATTGAATTAACACATATTAAAGCGGTTGCTTTTTCTTGTAAGCGATACATAACAAATGCCATAAAGTTAACTTGCTTGTAACAGTGTCATTATGATTGAGAAGGTGTTGAAGCAGCAATGGATGCCGATAGGGATGAGGAGGTTTCTCTTCTTTTCGTAGCAATATCCCATAAAAATTGAAAATGAAAATAAAGCGAGATAATGTTGTGTATTGTTGTGGGCCAGAGCAAACATTACACTTGTTATTGTGATACTTAACCATTTTGCATTGTCAGAAATTGGTAATTGTTCGCTTTGTTTCAAAGTTGCTGCAGCATTAGAGAATCCATGTATCGCCTTAATAAACAATGTTTGCAAACATCCTCGAAACATGAGTTCTTCACTGATTGGGGCTAGAAGTACCGCAGGCATTATCAAAACACATTTATAGATATAGCCGTTAGCCTCTTTAAGGCGGATTAATGTGTCGTGCACTTCGATATGTTCATACCCTAATAATTTACTTATGGTAATTGTCGCAAACAATATAAATATCGTAAAACCGGTACTGATCAAAAACATCGTTAAAATATAAATAAGAAGTTTTGATGGTTGTTTTAATGAAAATCCAAATAGCGGTGCCTTGATATTTTTAATTTTGTACATATAAAAACCAATGGCCAATGGTGTTATGATAAATCCACAAAAACTAAGTAAGAGCATTTGTGTATTTAGATCATTTAATGATGTCGTATTGTTAATATACACTTCTTTGCTAAAAATAGTGTGACATACAAAGCATGTTACAATGGTAATCATTTCACCAGCACTAATGTTGTGACGATGTGTTGGTGACGTAGAAAAAGCTACTTTACCATATGACGTTTTTTTAGCCCAGCGAAAGACAAAGTAGGCGCTGATGGCAAACCATATAAAGGTGATGAATTGATCTAGTTGGTCATCCACGGCCAGTACCAAGTGCAATGCTACGATTTGTTGCACCTTCAATTGCTCCGGTAATGCCTTCTTTCGCTTTTGAAGCTTCTAAAACAGCTCTGCCAGCAACGGTAGTGCCGTTTGGTGAAGAGACCATATTAATAAGAGTTTCGGGTGTCATGTCCCATTGGTCGAGTAATTTTACGGTGCCTAGAAAAGTTTGTAAGGTAAGCTTTCTAGAAATGTCTTCGGGTAAACCAGCAGCAATACCACCTTGAATATAGTAATCAATTAAGTGTGCGACAAACGCTGGGCCAGAACCGCTAACGCCTGTAACGGCATCAATGAGCTTTTCCTCCACTTCAATTGCTGTGCCGGCAGCGTTGAGCATTGTTTTAATTTCATTCTTTTCTTGGGTTGTTAGCCCCTCTCCGGTAGTATAACCCGCAGCCATTTCTCCGATTTGGCATGGGATATTTGGCATGACGCGCACGATGCGTGCTGGCACAAGTTGACTTTGGAGACTCTCGATATTGATCCCTGCTAAAATAGAAATAAATATATGGTGCGTACCTACAGACGGCAAGATTGGTGCAATTGCTTCAGGAAAACCTTGAGGCTTGAATGCCAAGAAAATATATTGACATTTCGCCAAAATCTCAAATGTGTCATCGGATGTAGAGACGCCATATTGATCTGCAACATTTTCCAGAGTTGTTTTATCTGGGTCTGTGCAAATGATGTTATGTGCTGAAGTCACGTTGCCGTTAATGATTGCACCGACTAAAGCAGTAGCCATTTTGCCGGTCCCTATAAAACCAATCTTCATGTTGATTATTCCTTGTTTATTTGTGCCATATGCCGTAATAATGACTTTTGGTGTTATCTATATCATTGCATATATTGTATCGATCTAGCGAATGAATGGAAGCGTTTTTATGAGTGACATTTGAATATAGATGATATTACGCTAGCACGACTAGCATGAATTTCATATCGACATTTTTTGTCTACTGAAAAGGGAGCACCGATTTTGGTGGTAAATGTTTTATAAGTGATATTAGAATATATATAATGTATCTCGAGTTTGAGTAAAATCAAAACACATTACGATTTTTCATCGAATTATGGTTGTATGGCAACGCACTGATAGTCTTCACTCTTCAACATTTTGAAAAATAAGGCATTCCATAGATTTCAATGAATAATATTACTGTTTATTTATAGAAACAAATTTTAAAATTTTGACGTTTAATAACCTGTGTAATCTGTAAGTGACGAATATGTGTAATATTTTTGGACGCACCGCTCCTGGCGGAACGACTTATACATTAAATATCAGTGTAATGTGATTACACATAGAATTATTATACTGGTTGTGATATCGCATTATTAATAGCAGCCAATAAAACATCAGCTTTTGGTGGCTTATTCACGATTTCTTTTGCACCTAATTCAAGACATTGGTTTTTAGACTCTTCCTGTATGTCTGCAGTTAGCACGATGACGGGTGTCGTAAGGCCTAGCTCCTTCATTTTTGCTAATACTTCAAATCCAGACATGTTTGGCATGAGTAGATCAAGTGTAATGCAATCGTAACTATCGGCCTGCATTGCTTCGATACCTTCAGCGCCACAAGTTGCTTCTGTTGAAGTATGATTTGCATCTGTAAGCGTCTTGCCAATAACGCGTCGTGTAAAGATGGAATCATCGATAATTAATATTTTAGCCATAGATCAATCTCCTTAATAAAAGTTTAACTATTGTTTTCTTTATCATTGGTAGATAAAGGTATTGTAAAATTAAATGTTGTACCCATCGCTTCACCTTCTGAAGCAACCGAGAGTGTACCGTTATGTATTTCGATGATACGTTTTACGACTGCCAATCCAACGCCAGTGCCCTCGATCTTTGGATCTAGTTGCCCAAAAAGGGTAAAGATTTGGTCTTGATGATTTTTAGCAATACCAATGCCATTATCGCATATGTGACATGTGATTTTTTCATCGTTTATTTGTGTACTAATTTTGATCAAAGGGTGTGATTGGTCACCCATATATTTTATACTATTGTCAATCAAATTGTCAAAAGCTTCTATTAGGCGTGCGCGATCTGCAAGTACCATTATGTCATCACAATGATTTTCTATTATAATATTTTTGCTTTGCGCGAGTGAATCGTAATGACCGATTGCATCGTTAACAATTTTTTTAAAGTTGTGTGGCACTAAAGTCGTTGTCACTGCACCAATACGTGATAGGTGCAAAATTTTATCTAGTTGACTACTCATTTGGTCAACGGCATTACTGATAGTGTTGATATCATCACAAATCTGAGCATTTTCTTTTATGCTTTTATTTTGTTGAATAAGCGCCAGAAAACCTTTTATAGTGATAATGGGATTCTTTAAGTCGTGAGAGACTGAAAAAATAAAGTGGTCTACTTCTTCATTTTTTGATGCAAGTTTTAGTGCTGTTTTTTCGACGGCATCTTGCATTGTTTTTTCTTCTGTAATATCAGTAATGGTTACTATTGACGCTGGGTTACTTTGCCACGAAATAGGTGCTTGGGTAATTTGTCCACGTCCGTTTTGATCATTATCGAGTGAAATTTCTATGGTATCTTCATGTAGATCGCTTACGAGGTCCCAAAAAGTGTGTCCATATGCAGTGGTAACGTTACGGTGTAGATATTGTTCTGCGGTTTTATTCATGAATAAAACGTACCCATGGGCATCTAATATAATTGATGCTTGCTTGCTAGCATTCAAGATTGAAATGGCATCGACCAAGTGATCGTCGATAATATTATCTAAGGCACTGCTCATGATGCGACTCCCAAAGTGCATAAGGATAGGTGGTTACGCCTGGTTAACAATAATTTTGGTACCAATATATTCATTTATTTGTGCATCTTTGTGTGCGCTGTTTTGCGCTGGTTTAATATTAAAAAGTCAACAAATGCCCTATAACTTGCGATGAAATCTACCTGTAGAGTCGTTCATTTGTTCTGTTCTGACCTAATGTTCATCGGCATTTATGGGAGGTGAATTTATTGATTAATCTCAAATTTTTAGGGAAACCCACAAGTGTTACTTTATGGATATCAGCCTTGTAGCGCTGTATTCCTAGATAATCATGAAGTATAGAAGTGCCGTTGTGGTATCGTTAATTAGATTTAAATGTGCGCTGTATTTAGGTTTCAAGGGGGGGGGCAGTACGCCGTCTCGGTATGTTAAAAAAAAGATTGAGGTACCAATATCTTAAGATAAATTAATCAGTACCATCAAGCCAATGTGATACGAATACACCCCAATCGAGCAAATTGATTTTATTTGCGCTTGTGCCTACTGAACTCAAATTACAAATGGCTTGCCAGGTGGGGTTGGTAGAACTGCTTAACCAAGCGCCTGAAAAAAAGAGAAGATCATCTTTGTCTACCTTGCCGTCGTTACTAAAATCACCAACAATGGGTGGTGAAACAATCGGTTTAAGTTTAAGTGTCGGTGTGCTGCTAGGATCAAATCCACCGCCAATGACAAGCATATCAAAATCGGTAAATAAGTTTGTACCGATAATGCCTTGTAATTGACCACCCTCAGGTGATGCGATATCAAGCAATACAACTTCAATATTGGTATATGATAGTGTTGCACCGAATGCTGGAATCGTTATTGAATCTATTGTAAATAGCGGTACCCATGTACTACTACCAGATGCGTCATGTATTTCAACAGTGCCAGTTGCATCTTCTGGCTTTAATCCCAGTCGTGCAGCAATTGCTTTAGAAATAACCGTAACTTGGGCGCCGGTGTCAAACATAAATTCATTTTGATCAATCGCACTACGCGACCCATTGGATAAATCAACAGAATGAATAAACATCAAACTTTGTGCGCTATTACCTATAATAATTGATGGCGCAGAAGGGACGAGTTCATAATCACCACCTATGGTTTGGATAAACGCCACAGCAGCAATGCCGCGCGGTCTATAAATTGTCGGTATGGTAATAGGGTATTCGGGGATACTAATGGCACCATTGTCATGAAATACTATTTCTGGGCTGGTATATTCAAAACTATCTTTAGTGACAGTGATCATATTACTTTGCTTAATCTCTGTTGTGTACATTACGCCCATCGGTACTCCAATAGCAGTGGGTACGTTATCTCTTAAACTCTCCTCGTCAGGGCCAACAATTACGGCAACATTTGATTGGCCAACCAGTGTAGAGGTATCGAGCGTAGTACCTGTAGCATTTACCCGATCGATACCAGTTACAAATATGCCTGCAGGTAAACTGATCGTACCTGTTACGGTGCCACCTGCACCCGTTAAATCGATCAAGCTATCGGTGAGGTGGTTGTGTAATCCAATCGCTTGCGCTTTGGTGTATCCAAATAAAGAGGTACTCGCACCGGTATCAAATATACCTATCGTGAAATTATTTTCAGGGGATCCCATTAGTGAGGTACCTACATAAGAAAGGCGTTGTTCGCCATAAAATTCATCCAAAGCAGACGATTTGTTTGTTGCAACAATTGCGACATAAGGGACAACGCCATTGAGTGGCGGGGAGATATGATAGGTGCCACTGCCATCTGGTGTGGTAAGGGCGGCACTTACCA
>Ga0255039_10000585_pt1 | contig 11872 bp, 7 predicted proteins | sample BC1_12_1_MG_FD_181713 | JGI IMG/M metagenome (GOLD analysis project Ga0255039, IMG submission 181713) | Seawater microbial communities from Strait of Georgia, British Columbia, Canada - BC1_12_1 | ecosystem: Environmental > Aquatic > Marine > Strait | place: Canada: British Columbia | collected... | reverse complement strand
GCGCCAATCTTCAGCATCTCAAGATACTCGGTGTCGCCTGTGATTTCGTGTAGTAGTCGGGCAAGCCGAATAAAGGCAATATTGCCTTCTTCGTCGACAGCCTTCCAGGTATCCATTGGGGTCCCCCAGCAGTTGAGGTCTTTTACAAAAGTGCTGTAATAAGTGAGTGCCTTTTTGCAAGATGCTAAATAACGTGCTTCCTGTGTGAGTCGATAAGCCCGCGCGCAAGCCGTTGCAAACCAGCAACCCCCGAAGCCATCCCAGTCCAGAACCTGCTTTTCATTTTGACTAAAAGTATAACCATAAGCGCCATCTTCACGCTGGAGTTCGATGACGGTATCTAAAACCTTTAGCCCCGTTTCTTGCCACTTGACATCGGAAGGCAGACCGTGCGCTTTCTGGAATTCAAGCATCTTAAAGAGGTAATACAACGCCGAGCCATTTGTGTAGGCGCTATGACAGTCTTCCACCATGTGAAAACCTGACCACCAACCGTTCACCCGGCTATCTGGCCATAGATCGCTCCAAGGACGGGTGACATCGTACAACATGCCTGAGTCTGGATTATAGCCATCGACTATTTTGTCCATGATATCGGCGGGGCGCTGCTTCCCCTCAAAAATAGAATCTGGTAAATCCAGTGCCGCCTTGGCAGTAAGCAGCGGATATGCGATGACCCCGCCACCGGTCCAGCCAATCTCTACCAAGGCACGCCAAGGTTTTAATACAGGTTGATCAGGCACTTTGCATTCGGCATTGGTGTAACCTTTATGTTCATCAGACCAGTTGACATTCAGCAAAGCATCCAAGAGCCCCTCAACCGCTTCACGGCAACTTTTCTTAGGCTGTGGCGTATCACGAAAATCATTATAAACCTCACGTAGAATACGGTGCGCTGCGAGACGCCCGCCGCCCCTCATGCCATATATCTTCCCAGAGGTCTGCATCACCTTTCCACGGGAAAAGGTAGACGGCCCCCAATCGATTTTATCCTCGGGCCCAAACATGTGATTAATAAAAGTGATCGGGTCATTGGTATAACCCAAAGAGACACCAAAGCTGTTTTCTAATTCTGAAAATAGACCGTTACGAATAAGCTTCCCTTCCCCATCTGTAGTATAAGGGTCCACCGATATACCGACTGCTCCGTTGGCTGAACAGAGCATAGAAACAGGATGCGACGCGCGGTCTGCCCGAAACTCCCAAAAAGGGGCACACTCGATGTCCTCATTGCGCTGGGTCGTTAAGAGTGGGTATTCCCCCGGGCGCACGATACCGTAATTATTATCACCATGAATATTGCAAGGGATCAGGTGAAATAAATCGTCCTCATCGGCAAGCGACAAGCGAAGGCGCACCTGCGTATCAAAAGTCGACGCCAACTTGAGCGTATAAGTATAAAAATCGTGCGCCTGTTCCAACAGTAGCTCTACCTGAATCTCCGACGCATTAGTGGGCCGCCACTGAGTTCCGCCTGCAGGTTGCAAGGGCGCCCAACCGCCATTATAAAAATAGGACATTGAAAGTGATAATTGAAACCCGTCGGCCTTAAGCTGTATAAAATATTCGTTCATGGGTTTATTATACTCACTAATTTCATAACAACAACGACAACAACAATAAAAAGGGCACGTAAATAGCACTTTCAAGACCATTAATATCCCATGTCATAGTCATTAAATGATTAAAGCTATAAAATATTGTACGGGATGGATGTGAGCATTCATGCACGCTCTTTTCTACGCTTAAATTCGTCCATTAAGGTGATATTTGTTTCATGGTTTAATATCACTACTGCACCATCTTCATTGTTGGTGACAAAAAGGCGCTCTGTTTATTGAATATGCGTGCATTGGCGAGCTAAATCTGCACGGCATCGCAAAGGAAGCATTATATCTGTATCGCACCTCTCTGTGCGAAATCAAGTTATTTGTTTGTTTTGCGTCGTAAATCATCAGAAACAGCGAATTGTCTTGAAAATAAGCAGTGGCACAAAATGATAAATGATTGTCGTGAAATGATATAGCATACTAAGTGATACGATGCCTCTTAGGTAGTGCTGCCAGTGCTGCTCGAGAATAACTGCGGTACTTAACCGTATCACAATTTGAAGGTTGCCCTCGGTGCCTTAGCTTGTGACGAACAGGCCAGGGTGGCCTGATTACGAACGCTTCGCAATTCGTATGTTTCCCAAAAACGGCGAAATCTGCTGGATTGGTTCGGTTACATAATAGACGCTTGATTTTATTCCCCTTCGGGGAATCGTAATGTAGCCGGCGGTTTCAACCGCCGGTATACTAGGACATAAACTTAACATGCTTTATATTGTCCCGCTGGGGATCTAAAAAGATACCGGGTACCTTTATTTACGTTGTATTAAACCGTTGAAACTTTATTTTAGTCAATGTGGTTGAAGCGCCGGTGTAATACCCTTCGATCATGCCCATGAGTTTTCCCACCATCATCTGGCCAACTTCTTTGTGAGGACCGATCAGGATCATGAGATCGAGTTGCTTGACAAAGGGGGCCAGTTTGTTATTGGTGATTTTATTTGAGACGGCCACTAGTTTACGATGGTGAAGTAACGTAATTGCGCGCTGGCCATAGTCTATAAGCAGTTGGTATAACTGATATCCTTCTGAAAACACGATGCCGGTGGTAGGGGGTAAAGTCCGAATTTTTTCGAATATGAGTTCACTATTTTTTTGGGGAGTCTGAGCGCTTACGCAGACCTCGATTTCTGCCGCCGCATTAGCCTCAAACCCCTTAGTCATCCCATGTTTTAATCCCGAAGCAACACCGTGCCATTCATGGCCCACTGCATCATTAAACGCAACATGGTTAATCAATAAAACATTGTCGGTATGCGTGGCTTGAAAATACAACGCCACATCTAAACCGGCGCCATCGTAATCCATCGCAATAGCCGGCACATCGTCTCGTGTCTGAAAAGGGCGTGTGACCACAAGTGGCATTTTTTTTTCGAGAAGATAAGCAGTGAGCCCCACGTCATCTCGGTCCATGCCAGCCCAGATCAATCCGTCACAATCCAGCCTGACCAGCGCTTGGTAAATCTCTTCGTTGCCCTGCGTTAACAAGCGACACGGCAACGATATCACACACGCATTATGCCGGTTGCATTCCAGGTTTATCCCTTCTGATGTTTCTCTGTGGTAACCGTAATTTTCTTGTGAAGGGATGAAATGGACAAGACCCAAAATACCAATATTGCGAAACTGTTTTGGAGACTTTTCAACCTGTTGAAGCGCCTGATCTGGTTCATTAGCCTGACCGTCGGTGACAAATGTCCCTCTTCGTCTGAGTGATTTAACCAAGCCCTCATTCTCAAGTTCGGACATGGCCAAGCGAATCGTGCTGGCACCAATGCGAAAGTCTTTGATCATTTCTTTCGTGGTCGGAAGCTTATCCCCGGGAATAAGCGCGCCATCTTTGATGCGTTCTCGAATGAAGCGGGCAATTTGCTGGCTGACTGGCTGGCCAGAGCTTCGATCTATATTTAGTTTATTTAACATGGGTCTTTCCGTAATAATGCGTTGGCCTCCATCTTAAGAACATTACAGAAACATTACAAGGTGTTTCTATAAATAATCAAGATATAGGCATTTTCCAATTGCATACAAGGGAATAATTGCTATATTTAGACCTTTATAACATGTAAGAACAATCCAAGAATAAACAATTACAGGAGTGGCCGGATGATTATAAGAACCGCCATTTTAACTCTGTTATCACTATTTTCAGGCGTGAGTTTTGGCGCAGGTGCCTTGAACTGGTATGCATCTCAAGAGACTGAAAAAGAAATCGCCGCTTCTGAAATTACCACAGTTATCAGTTTTAATGATGCCGCAAGCGTGGACAAGATAAAACATTCCGGCGATATAACGACCATTGCGCAGGTAAAACTGCCCGGCAACATTGACAATGGTGCATACGGGATCAAGGTTTTACTTGACGACACCACCGACGGTAAAGCCGGAGGGCGGTCATCAATTACGCTTCCTATTGATAAACCCATTGACCTGTCCGAGTCCAGGGCACTTGTATTTAACTATCACGTTTCAGAGAAACTCAGCAATTACTTCCTTGGTCGATATGACATAAGAGCCACGATCAATAATAGCAAGATGATGTGGACGATACCGGCGGTCAAACCCAACTGGCAGATCGGCATACCTGACGGCGGTGCCGAAGAATACAAGAACGGTAATAACTATCACATGTGGGATAACTGCCTCCGTTATAACGGTGATTTTCCCAATGACGTTCATTATACAGTCGGCAAAAGCGACTGGACTAAGGACTGGAACTACATGCACCCGGGTACGCCAAGGGTTGAAGGGGCGCCTTTGAAAACGCGTACGACCTGGACGATCGATTTTGATCTTGATAAGCTACCGAAAGATCATGGGCTGCTGACGATCATGGTTGGCGGCAGGAGCGCTAAGACGCAGGTTTTTGTTAATGATAAAAAAGTTGGCGATCTTAATGTCAATATCGGCACGCAGCATATCAGGAGCGTGCCTTATGGGCAGCAGGTGTTGAAGAAATACCAGATCGGTCGGGATGTAGTGACAAAAGGCAAAAACACGATTGAAATCACTTATGACTTAGGCCGCAAAGATGGTGAGAAGGCGAAAAAAGCCCATGCAAGCAGGACGAGTCCTGGCTGGATGTGTTATGATTTCCTGCGGTTCGAAGTACAATAAACAACAAAAGGATATTAATTCAATGAGTAACGATGTAAAGAGACTATTTTCCTTTGGCTGCCCGTCGATCGAGGTTTTTGAGAAAAATGCGAAGCGGGCCAAGGATTTGGGGGCGACGCATGTGATTATTACCGAAAACCTGCCGCCGGCGATGTGGCAGTATGAAGAGACGGGCGATCCTTATACGGCGTGGTTTGTGAATAACCCTAGCTTGATTAAGTTGTTTATACCTGAGAAGGTTAAGCCGTTTGTTGACGTGGAATATGCCCAGCGCGTGGTCGGGATTTTTAAAGAACGGTGCGCGGTTTTGCGTAAGCTGGGGCTAAAGGCACATTGGTTTTCTAATGAGCCGCAGGTTTTGCCTGAGAAGTTCTATGTTGAGTATCCGCATCTGAGAGGGCCGAGGGTGGATCAATCGCATCGTGCGCGTATTGCTCACTTTTCCCCTTGTACGGATCAGCCTGAAGTTTTGGAAATGTACGCCGATTCAGTTAAGCAGCTGCTTACCGCTTGCCCTGAGATTGAAATATTATATTTCCTCACCACCGATTCTGGTTCAGGGTTCTGCTGGGCAAACGCTTTATATCCGGGCAAGAATGGTAATGCACGCTGCAAGCACCGGCCTATGGAAGATCGTGTTTCTGATTTTTTGATCAACCTGCAAAATGCAGCGCAAGAGATCGGCGAAAACTTGGAAGTTGATATTCAAGAGATCCCGCCGCGTTCATGGATGTTGCCTACTTTTGATCGCCCTATGGAGATCGTTAAGAAATTGCCCCCAGGGTTGGCGGTTAATCATATGGAAGGGCCCGATGGCAAACGGTTTATCAGTAAGGACCGCGAACCTATTTGGTGGAACGTATTCAGTCCTTTGGTTGGGATCGCGCGCCCGTTTAATTTTGTTCGCAATTGCGTTGAAGAGCAAAAGAATGAATCGATTCGATGCTCGCATACCATTAATGATATTGAGAACACCGACTTTTTGTTCGATGTGCTTGAGTTGTTTTTTAAAAAACAGCCTAAGACTGATTTTGAGGTAATGACGCTACTGCGTGAAGTTGCGGTGGGTATAGGCGGTGAGGACAAAGCTGATAAAATACTTTCGTTGTGGATCGCGATTGATGAGATCGAAAAAACGTTAGGCATGCTAGATTTTGGCCACCTTTTCATTATAACCTCGTTGCTTTCTCGTTGGCTTACCCGGCCTTTTGTGCCGTTCCCGGAAGAATTACCGGCTGAGCAGAAGGAGTATTACCGTCATTATATGTTGCAGTCCAAGGGCGATGCGCAGGCGGATGATATTGTGGACACTCAGGCCATGCGAATGTTCAAAGGCTGGGGAGCGATGCTGATCGTCGAGGGTGTTTTGGAGAAGGTAGAAGCTAAGATACGAGATGCTCAATCTATCGCCAGCGAACTTGGTAGTGATCAATGGAACTTGCTAAATACGAAGCTGAAAGTCTTGACCTGCCTGGTAAAAAATGTGTATCACGGCGTTAAATTCCAAGCCCACCTTGACCGACTAAAACCACTGCTGGAAGAAAATCCGGTGGATCAAAATCCGCCGCTGGCAACACGAGGCAGCTGGGATTATGAGGATATGACCAATACCGCCCGGGCAGAAATCGACAATTGCCTGCACCTGAAATCGCTGCTGGAAAGTACGGATGCACCTTTGATCGATTTCGCCGAAAAACAGGAAGACGAGAATGTCCTCCGTTACGGGCCTGAACTCAAAGCGCAATTGAAGCTTAAGGTTGACATTATGAATGAGCACTGGCAAGACTACAAACGATTGTTTGTTACGCCCAACCCATAGCATCGCTCATAAAAAGGTAACAGGAGAACTATGTTTAACTCAAAATTAATCGGATTAATATTTACGATTATCGTGGTACTGATTTTTCAGGTCCAGGATTCGCGGCCGAGACGACACCTTCCCAACAGATGTTTTCCTTTAAGGCCAGTACGCCTGCTCCTGATTTTCTGCGGGAGGTGCGCGTGCTCGATTCCAACGGCCACACTCTGGTCTTGGGCGGCGTAAATACCGAGAGTGCCACACCCAACAAAAAGGTGTATCAACTTAATGATAAAACCAACCAGTGGTCCGCTATCGGTGCGTTAAGTTTTTCCCTGGCCCAAGGCCATGCCGTTGCCTGGAACGATCAAATTTATTGCATTGATGGCCTTTTCGGAGATCTGTTTATATTAAGTTTCAATGGCGACACGGTTACCGAAAAGAAATCCACACCACTCACCTCTCCTCTGAAAAACCTGCAAGTATCGATCGCCGCCGACAAACTTTATGTCAGCGGTCTGGACGAAAGCGGCCAATGCCTGTTCGTGATGGACCTGCTCAATACCTCCGGGCAATGGGAATCGATTGAATCGTGGCCCACTTCTACCCACCAACCGTGGCGACAAATCGGACTCTATGACAAGCTATACTTTTTCAACCAAGAGATCGCCTTTGAACGCACCGGTAATGGCAAATGGAATCCAATACCGACCCCGCCGCTTTCCTTGGCCGACCACTTCGCAATCCCATGCGGCCATGCTCATATATTGTTCTTTGAAAGCGGTAGTAAAGATATACTCGCATTCCATACCATCACCCGTGCATGGATCGACACCTGGCAGCTCCCCGAAGCCATTGAGATCGCCGACGTCTTGCCCAATCAGACCGAGTTTGAAATAATCGGTTATGACAAATCAATTACCGCCCAAGCGATCATTCCCAAAAGCCAAAAAAACCTGCTCAACTATGCGATCATCGCTCTATTTATTGCGGCCATGGTTTATGTCGGTGTTCGTCTTAGAAAACGGGAGAAAAATACTAAGCAATATTTCCGCGCCGGTAGCCGAATCCCATGGTGGGCATCGGGCCTGAGCCTTTTCGCCACCGGTGCCAGTGCCCTGAGCCTGATGGCCATGCCCGGCAAGAGCTACGCCGAAGATTGGGTTTTCATCGGTATCACGGTCGCTTCACTCGTGACCATGTTGCCGCTTTCATTGTTGGTCTTTGCGCCCATCGTCCGCAGGCTCGACATCGCGACCTCAAACGAATACCTCGAACGTAGATTCAACCTCGCCCTCCGTTTGTGCGGGAGTATCCTTTTTTCCATATTTCAGTTGCTGGGCCGGCTGGCTGGCATCATGATATTCCCGGCCATCGCGCTGAGCAGCGTCTTTGGCATCTTTGGAACTGCGGCGGCACTGTTTCTGGCAAAATCCAATTTCACTTCAATCTGGGACATGCTCGTTGCCGCAACGGGAATGGTACTGGGTTCATTCGTCGGGGTTTTCACCCTGGGCATATTCACAAAACGCGCCAACAGCACCGGCGTCATATGCGGCGTGATTGCTTCAATCTCTGCAACATACTGGGCACAGACCCAAACCCACATCAGCCCCTTTATTTACCAAGGCGTGGGCCTGTCCGCATGCCTTATCGTCGGCTACACCGTGCAAGGGGTAAAAAAGCTGGTGCGCTCGAACGGGTGAATTGGACTGGTAAAGTTCCTTTCGAAATTCACACCATGACAATCACTAAGCGCGGATTCAAGCTCGAGTTCACCATGCCGACAGACGTCAAAAGCATCGCCGATATTGCCGCCATAAAAACCACTGCCAACACCTGGATCTACCAATCTGATTACGGCAGCCCTGAAGTCGATATCGTCACACCTATCATTGAATCAATCACGTTATCTCCTGATGGCAAAACCGCTGCAATTGTACTCGATAAAATTTACAAGGGGCACACCTACAACTTCGATTTCAAGCCATTCAAATCTGAAAGGGGGCAAATGCCGCTTAGGTCCGACGATCGCTTGATAAGTACATAAGTGATCGCAAATAGACCGCTTGAGCGTTTTTTTAGAGGGTAAAGGGGATTCAATTGAATCCGGAGTGAGATTAAGTTTTCTATTAAGTCCCATTAAGTGCTTTTTTGTGTTCAATTAAAGTTAGGATAAACCTTGTCAAGTTGCACTATTTGTGTTCTATTACTTATATATTAAATAATGCCTGCGACAAAACTCTTTTTATTGCTTTAAATTGTTGATTCCAACGCAGAATCACCCTTTTGACGTAGGCGTCAATATTAAATCTTTTTTTAAAGGTCGTTGTTTTTATGACGCTTAGAGAACTTGAAATAAAGAGGAATAATGGTAAGCCTGTAGGCGAGCAGATCGCTTCTTTTTTACGTTCAAAGATTTACAAGAGAGCGTTCAAGGCTGGGGAGAGACTTCCAACTACGCAGGAGATCGTGAAACAAACAGGCGTGGGGAGCAACACCGTCCGACAGGCAATTCAATTATTAAAGGAAGAGGGTTTGGTAAGACCTGTTCCGCGACTTGGGACGATCGTAAATGAACTTAAGACAGATATGAAATCGGAGCGGGGTGTTTCAAGTCAAAAAGATCAGTTAGTTATTGCAGTGACCGATTTGCTGACACCTACCAACGACACCTTATTGTATAGGCCTGAGACTGCCGAAGGTATAACACGTGAGTGCGAACGGCTTGGTGCTATCATGGTTACTTTACCGAGTTCTGTTTCGCGATTGGGGCCCGAGGCCTTGGCTGATAAATTGAGTGCTCTTGGCTGCAAGGGGTTGATATGTGGTAGTTTGCCAGATGCGCATCTTGATTGTCTTTCTGCAAATGGGGTTACGGCGATTACGTTACGCAGATTTAGATGTAATGATGGCATGGCTTGTGTTGAGTGTGACTATGATGGGTCTGGCTATGAAGTCGGGCTGTACTATTATTCGCTTGGGCTTAGTAAAGTGACTGTTTTTAGTCATTATGAAATGTCCTGCGGTGAGGGTGAGGCCAAACGCAATGGTTATACGCTTGGGCTTAAGCATGGCATTGGGCGTGCGTATGAGTCTAAGGGCGTTGATCTTGATATTGATTTTATCGTTAATAAGTCGTTCGGTGACCTTGAGACAAGTAAGCGTATTTTGTCAAGGCTTGGGTCTGTTGCTTTGAATACGTGCATCGTTTTTACAAATGCCTATCAACTGCAGCGGCTTTTTCGTGATTTTCCCGATGAGGCCCAAAAGCGCCTAAGTGACAAAAAAGTAACAGTAATCGCCAACAAGACCAATCTCGTTGCCCTTGAGCGGTATGTTGGCGGAATCGATCTAATGATCTTGCTCGATCATTTCGAAAAGGTTGGAAGCATGCAAGTAAGCATGCTGGCCGGAATGATCGAGGGGTATCTGCCAAAGCATTCTACTGCCTTATCTAAAATAGAATATCTGCCGTTTAGCGAGGCGTTGAAAATATAATTACGAGTGACGAATCAAGAAAAGAATCGTTAGTAACGCGAAAGTTAACAGAAAAATTAGAAGATAAATATTCACTAATGGATACCACCGATTAAACGATATAAGAAGCGTCGTGCTTTTCAATAGTGAAATGTATATATTTTGTAACCTATTTAATTTTTAGAGGAAATTTAGTGACCATGTCAAACGAACAAACCAATGGTAGTGAATCAACGATTGTGCCCTGCACCCCCCAAACGTTTTTTGATAATCGGCCAGGTGCGCGTTTTCGTCTGAACGCCAAAGATCACGGTATCGTACTTAAATATGGCGATGGGCCAGATCAATGTGACATCATGGGCGCTCGTGACGTTTGGGTGTTTGAAGATGAAGGCACCTACTACATGCACTACGATGCTGCCGGATCTAAAGGGTGGCTGGCCGCACTGGCGGTAAGCAAAGATTTAATTCACTGGGAAAAACGTGGGGCGATACTCGACTTTGGTCACCCCGGCGACAGAGATGAAAAAAGTGCCAGCTACGGCACCACCTATAAAGAAGGGGACCAGTGGCACCTCTTTTATCTTGGTACACCTAACTGCACTGAAGCGCCTGAGTTTGTACCTTGGGCACCTTATTATACCCTTAAAGCCAAAGGTGAAAGTCCTACCGGGCCATGGGTGAAACAAAAAGAAGTGATTCCCTTTAGTACTACGCCCAATACTTATTACGAACATACTGCCAGTCCCGGTCAAATCATCAAACATCAAGGTGAATACCTGCAGTTTATTAGCACGACCTGTAAAACAGATAACCCTTGTTGGCAACGCACTTTGGGCATTGCCCGCACAAAAGATTTAAATGGGACCTGGACAGTAGATGCTACGCCTATAGTACCCATTGAAGCGCAGATAGAAAACAGCACGTTCTATTACGAGAAATCAAATGATACGTGGTTCCTCTTTACGAATCACATCGGCATTACACCCGATGGCGCCACCACTGGTAACGGTAACGCAGAATACACCGATGCCATCTGGGTCTACTGGACAAAGGATCTCAATAATTGGCATCCGGAAAACAAAGCGGTTGTGCTAGATGAAGAAAACTGTACATGGTCTAAAACCTGTATCGGCCTGCCATCGGTACTGCAAGTGGGTGATCGCCTTGCCATTTTTTACGACGGCCCCGGCGACAAAAGCACCAGTCACGTCAAACGGCATGTGGGGCTCGCATGGCTTGACTTACCCTTAATCCCGCCTGCTTAGAGGCAACGGGTTCATCATAAATAAGGGTATCTATTCACGACATATTTAACTGCGCATCATCCATTTTAAAAGAAAGTTACAATGAAAATCAAATATTTTATGACGCCCCTTTTTTTAGTGACATTTTTAAACATAGCACAAACTGCTCGTTTAGAAACTGACTTTATCAAACCAACCGACAACGCCCGGCGTAACACGTTCAGTACAGCAGTCGGAAAGGTCGCTCCCGGAACGGGCAACTTCTCGGGGTATGCGTCTGTCGTGGACAACACCTGGCGGGCGTCAACCGAGGCACGCAAACAGGCGGTACGCAAGGTGGTGGCCAAAGATGGGTGCTGGCCTTACAAAGCTTGGGGCGACACGATGTGGGCGCTTTGCGCACTCTACCAAAATGAGAAAACCGACGCAGCGAACGAACGGTTGCGCCAACGTGCCCGGATTTACGCTGAGTCACTGAATGCCGGGACAAAAGACGGCACCTTCAGCCCTGGGAAAATGAGCGAACTGTCTCCCTGGGCCTATTTCGCCCTCACAGACTACGTCCGTATCCTCTGCCTGTTTAACGCCGGGAGCACGCACTATCCAGGGCGCTTGCACCC
>Ga0255039_10000584_pt1 | contig 11889 bp, 15 predicted proteins | sample BC1_12_1_MG_FD_181713 | JGI IMG/M metagenome (GOLD analysis project Ga0255039, IMG submission 181713) | Seawater microbial communities from Strait of Georgia, British Columbia, Canada - BC1_12_1 | ecosystem: Environmental > Aquatic > Marine > Strait | place: Canada: British Columbia | collected... | reverse complement strand
AAACTTGTTGGTCCTTACCTAGTCTCTCAAAGTATGTTGGGTTATCAGATGTTTTTGGCCACCAGATACTATAATATGGAGTTCGCCTCTCAACATCTGGGTCTTTATCCAATTGATCTCTTACAGCTTTTGGAAGTTTGGATACATCCAGGTCTTTTAGTTCATACTTAACGGACATCAGACATCCCCACACTATTGATTTGTTCTAGTTTATCGTAAATTTTTGAGATTTCTCGATTGAAGAATTGTCTGTCTTTTTGTCTAGCAATCTCATTACGACCCAGTTCTTCATACATACGACATATTCTTCCTTTTACTTCTTTTTTTTAATTTTGTTAATTCGGAAATTTTATCAGAAAGTTTAAATATCAGATACGCCAGTAATATATCTATAAGAAATCCTACCAACTGACTTAAGGATAAGGTAATCAAATATCTCCCTCCTTTCGGACTTCGGAATGTTTTACGGAAAATTCTCCACCAGGATATCGTGATTTGAGTTTATCAACATTCATCTCAATGATATCATCAAGAGAAATATTGAGACCCATACATGCCTGTGCGACATACCACATAATATCACCAAGTTCACGTTTGAGATGAAACAGATTTTCATCGTTGACAGGTTTACCTTGGAAGATGATCTTCTTTACAACTTCAGTAAACTCACCTGCCTCAGCAGACATTCCTACAGCAGCAGTAAGAAGTCGATGTGTTTCAAATCCTTCTCTACGAAGTTCTTGGATACGATACTCAAAAGCATCAGCATCTTTACTAGGTTCAGATGTGACGGCATTCACAAACTCAAGATATGCGTCAGTGTTTACTTTACTCATGAAAACTTAAATCCCTCAAATGATTTCTTCGGTCTGTCCTCGTTATTATACTCTTCTTCTTGTCCAGAGTCAAGTATATTATCTTGTGCTGACTGCTCACAATCATAAAGACGCATCTTGGAACGATCAATTCCAATCACAAATCTCTTATTGACTACAGTATCATTATATCTGTTCTTCAATTGCTTCACCATTATCTGTCCAATCTGTTCAAGTTCCTCAGTGCTAATAAGGGCAAACATAAGATCAGCAGTAGCAGGGAGACCAAAGGACTCACTAGTGTCAGTAAGGTCAACATCAGAGCTACTATTATGTGTGAGAATAGCATTCGCATAGAACAAATGATTTCCAGATACTTCAATATCTATAAGTTCTCTTTCATCAAGTTCTTCAATTTTTAGAATTTTTTTTAGTAACATTTAGTTCAAAACTCCATAACGAACTCGGTAATAAGTAGAAAGGTCTTGTAGATAGGTTACACCATCCATCACAATCTCTTTTGGTCTTTTTGGTTTTTGAAGTGCTACATACAAAAATACCATTTGATTATCTTGACGAACTTGTTTCATATATTCCACAATTTCATCAAAAGTATCTGCTTCATAAGTTTCTACACTAAAAGTTTTTCCCTGATACATTCCAGTTGGACCAAGAACAAATCCATTCACATAATCTTTGAGTTGATTTACATATTCAATCAAGTCACCATCAAGATTTTCTGGAACTTCATTTTTCCAAAAAAGATAATCTTCTAAAACTATTTTTTTTAGATTAGAGAAAAACTCATCAAAATCATAAGTGATATTATAAGTTTCAGTGAGTTCTTCATTTTCCCACTCAAACTTTTTGTTCTTTGCAAACTCTTCAATTTGATTGAAGTGAGAAACTAATGCCTTATGAGTTTCTTCGTTTGAAAAGACCAGATTTTGATTGTATTCGTATGTTTTAGTCATTTTTGTATTCTCCCATTAATATATCCACAAGAAATAAAACTTTTGTAGTCCCAAACGTCAATACACATACATTCTACACCATTATTCATCCAAATAACACCCTTTCCATTTTCCCACCCATTTTGTAAGTATGAACTTATTTCTTCTTTTTTGATAAACTTTCGTTCTTTTAAATTTTTGCTATGTATCCAAGTTCTACCAACAGAAGATTTTGCAATATTATCTCTATGCTGTTTGGTTAGTTTTTGTCCTCTTTTACTTTCTGCGATTTTGTTTTTAGTTTCTTGTGAGTGATTTGTATTGAACTTTTTATAAACACCAAGAGAGTATCTATGTTTTTTAGTTTTTCTCATTTTTTCTTTTGATTGTGTAGAAAAACTTATTCCATAGTTCCACGCCCTACCATTTCTAATATTCTCTTCTATTAGTTCTTGATTTGCTCCGTGATAATGCTTTTCATAATTACAAGTTTCATATTTCATATTATACCCACACCCATCCCTATAATGAGATTTATATTTGCGAATATAATAATCCTCTTTCATTCTTACTTCACTCTCATCCACTTCCTCTATTACTTCAATAGTAAAGTTTCTTTTACCATATTCAATAATAGCATCAGACAAAAGTTTATTACCTTCGTGCCTTCCAAGAGTAATATGTTCTTGCAATCTTCTATCCAATTCATTCTTAGTCAGTCCAACATAATACATATGTGGATTAACTGCTGTGTTGGCAATTAGATAAATCTTTACTTTCATATCAGTAAGTTATACTACTATTATTTATAAGAAGTATAACTTACACATACTATTCCTTCACATAAAGACACATACTTTCCTTCAAACCTCCTTTGATATTCATTTCACCATTTTGAGTTGGGAACAAGTGTTCTTCACTACAAATGATTTCTTTACCATCTTCCAAAGTAATCTTATAAGATTTCTTTTTAGATTTTGGAAAGACATTTAGAACTTCATTATAACCAGTATTAGAAAGCACCAAATCTCCAACTTGAATATTTGAAAGTTCTTTCATACCTTGCTGTGTTTGAACTTGTGTTTTCAAGTCCAAGCAATATCCAGAACGAGTGGTCTGGGTGGCAGATACGATAGGGACCTCGGATTCTCCAGCCAACCCTCTAAGTTCCTCTGCAATAGACTTAATATAACTATATGAATTGACAGACATCCCTGACTTATAACGGGAGGAAGCACATATATTAAGGTAATCAATGAAAATAATATCAGGTCTAAATGACTTCTTAAGTGCAAGCTCACTAAGAAGTGCTTTAAAATGTCCACTATGTGCAGATGCTGTAGGGTATTCTTTAATTATAAGTGTGCCCTGAGTTTTTGCTGCCAACTTAGTTACTTTGTTCTCAAACGTTGACTTAGGCAAATCTACAATATTCTGAATATCAACATCTAATAAGTTCGCATCAATTCGTTCAGCAATTTTCTCTTCTGCCATCTCCATTGTAATGTAGAGAACGTTTTTCCCTTGGAGCAACACGGAGCTAGCAACATGGCACATGAATAAAGATTTGCCGACACCTGTACCAGCAAGCGCGATAGTAAGAGTCTTATTAGATATGCCCCCGCTCGTAATCTTGTTAAGGTATTCGAGATCAAACGAAACCTTCTCCTCCTTCCTGTGATAGTACTCATATCTTTCTTGATAGTTTTCTAAGTAGTCATGTCCAATGTTGTTATCAAAAGAAACTGCCAGTGCATCAGAAAGAATAGAAGGAATGGCATCCCTACTTTTCTTCTCATCGTTTCCATCCGCAATATGAATCGATTCCGTCAATGCAAGATAAATTGCCTGATCACGACACCACTTTTCGGTGGTATCTAATAACCATTCATTATCTATTGGGAGATCTGTGAACGAATTGCAGATGTCTCTGGTTTCTTTAATCTCACTCTCGTTTAGATCTGTTCTATTTTCAACCTCAATATTTAGTGCTTCGATTGTAATGGCAGAACCATACTTCACGATGAAATGAGTAATCTCCTCAAAGATTACTTTTTCACCTCTTTGCAAAAAATATGTTGGTTCTATAAATGGAATAACTTTGCGAGAATAATTTTCGTTGCATATTAAGTTTCTAAGAATTGTAGTCTCAATCCGTTCCATAAGAGAATTCTTTTTTCGCGGCAGCATCAAGTTGCTGCATTACTTCTTCTGTAAAATAAACTTCTGGGTCTTTCAGAATTGCCTTAGCATATACTTTTTTAGTCTCACCATTGACAGTCATCTCATAACGACCGGCAACGTTCTTCCACATTCCGGCAAGTTCACCTAACTCAAGTAAACCATAATACTTATCAAGACCCCGATGATCATAAAATAAACGAATAGTGACATCCTTGTTTTCCTTACTCAAACGTGACTTGATAGTTTTTGCCTTAATAAGGTTTCCAACAACTGATGTTCCCTCTTTTTCTTTTGACTTTGAAAGAAAAATTACTGAAGAAGATGCGTAAAATAATCCCGATCCTCCACCCATTTTCTTTGCTTCATATAAAGACATTGAGTCGTAAACATGATTAGTTACAATGAAAGGTATCTTTGCTTGTCCCATTTTAAGAGTCAACATTCTAAAAGCACCTTTGATTAATTGTGCCTTTGTCATATCTCTAGTAGTTTTTTCTGCCAGAGTATCTTCAATCTCCTTATTGGTTGAAAGATTACCTAAAGAGTCTAACACAAACATACAAGGTTTACGTTCTTCTTCGGGTTTTTTCTGATACATATCAACTGCCCTGAGTGCCTTACTACGAAACTCTTCGATAGTCACTACATTAACAACGACAAGACGATTAAGGTCGATTTCACGACTCTCTAAGAGTGACTTAGTGATAGCTGCCTCAGTATCAAAATACAGGCAATATCCATCAGGATTAGAGTCCAGAAAATTCTTAACCACTGCGAGTGAGAAAAAAGTTTTTCCAGTAGAACTTTCCCCAGCAATTGCAGTGATTTTATTACCAGAAACACCCCCACGGATAGACCCAGATACAAGAGCATTAAAGATGAACGAACCAGTGTCAACGTATGTTTCAGTTTCATCAATGTCTGCTGCCAGTTTGGTAAAGTCATCTCCGATTTCTTTTACTATGTCTTTTAAAAAATCCATTAAACAAAAAATGATTCAAGGTTTACTTTTTTTTCTGTACTCCACCCAATAACATCAAGTATAGATTTAATTGGTGACAGAAAACTTTTCTCAAATTGTACTTCATAATCTATGTACTTGTCAAGACCCAATTCATGAGGAAAATCCTGAATGAAAGCAATTACATTCTCTTGAATAATATTAGGTTCCTTTAAATAAATATATTTAATTTTTTCACCGTTATTAATAAGTGAGTATTTATTATCAAGTTTCTTCTCCTTAATATAATGATTAAACAAAAGTGATCCACGAGCCTGAATAGAAATACCTTTACCTTTAATATAAATGTTTGTGTGTGAATGCCACTTACGAACATCACTCACGGAACGAGGAAATGCAATTTGCTCTGGAGGAAGTGCCTTAAACTCTTTACGACAATTATCAATAAAGTCAATTACTTCTTCTTCAGTACCACTCATCATTAACTTAAGTCCATCCTTAATCATCGTTCTACAAGGTGCAGGTGTAGATGATTTGACTGCCTCAATACCCATCATCTTGAGTTTGGGTTCAGAATACTGAACTCCTTCACTGTTCCATACATTGAGAATATATCTCTTCTTCGCAGTCCAAATACCACGTTCTGATATATTCTCACGTTTCATAATCATCTTCTGTTCATATGCCGAAACGTAATCCGCAAGTTCCGTATAAGATTGTTCGATGAATGGTTCCAACTTGTCTTCACAGATCTTATCAAGTAACTGAACAACCTTTGTTTTATCGTCAGACTTATGACTAAGAAATTTATCAACAAGAGGTCCCATATTAAGATAGATTGAGTCAGTGTCAGATGCAATGACATAATCGACTTCTTCTGTTTGCAAAATCTTATTTAGAAATCCATTCATCTTATTCTCAATCCAACGGATAGAGACTTGACCAGAAAGCGTAATCGCTTCCGCATTGACCAGTTTGTAGTAACGGAAATATTGATTACCGATAGCACCATATGCAGAGTTGAGTTGAATCTTGCGAGCCATCTGAATATTGTTGCATCTTGCAATCTCCTTCTCCAATGCCTTAGTCGGAGTCTTTTCATAATCCTGTTTTGCAATAAGCATCTTCTTCTTGTAGATGGTGCGATCCTTATAAATCTTCTCCATCAATTCAGGTAGAAACCCACGAACATCTTTACGATACATGGCACCATTAGCACACACTGCACTGTCCTTATACAGTTCAAAGGTCAGTTCTTGGTTAAGTATCTTATCAACTGTAACTGATGGGTGCCTGGTCTCTCGGAGTGTCTCTGGAGAGATGTTGTACTGCATAATAAGGTGAGGATAGAGAGAGTTAAGGTCAAAAGACACAACCCAATCATACTTTCCCGGAATCGGTTCTTTAACATAAGCACCAGCATACTTTGAATCTTTTTCAGACCTTTCTTTGGGTGGAATTATAATGTTTCTCTTTTTGAGATAATTGTAAATGATCGCATCCCACATACGAACTTGATAAAACACATCACTATAATTCACCTTAGCATCATATGCCATAGTGATTGCAAGTTCAATCAATTTCATCTTGTCTTCCATACGGTCAACAAGTTCCACGTCAATGATGTTGTAAGAAGTAAATTTATTCCAAGACTCTTGTTTTATATCAACATCTACAATATTATAAATATATTTGAGAGTTTCTTTATCAATATTATCTATGTTATCTTCTACCCAGTCTAAATGTTCAACATTATCTGGATTAAATTTAAATGGAAGTTTCATATTTCCTGAATGCAAATATACGAAGTGGTATTGGAATATTATTAAAAAAAGATTAAATGAAGAACCAAAAGGGTATTATGAAAGACACCATATTATACCAAAATTTATGGGAGGGAGCAACGAAAAGAATAATTTATTGAAAGTAACTGGAAAAGAACATTACATACTACATCTTTTATTGATGAAAATTTGCGAAAAATTAGATAATAAAAAAATATATGGAAAAAGTGTATATTCAGTTTTATGTTTTACTATGTCATACTATCATAAAGATCGTCACATTGTTCCAAGTAGAGTGGTTGAATTATTAAGAATTGAAATGAGTAAATTAAGAAAAGGGATGCATCCACCTAACAAAGGATTGACTCATAATCAAAAATCTAAACAAAAAATGAGAGACAATCATTGGTTAAAAAATGGCGGAATTCATCCTATGCTAGGAAATTCACATAAAGAAGAAAGTGTTGAGAAAATGAGGATTAATAGTACCAAACAATGGTGGGATGCTTATTCTCCAAATGGAGAATATTTTCCTAAAGTATCTTTGAATGAAATGGTTAGGAACCATAATTTGAATGCAGATTGTATAAGAAGATTTAAGAATAGAGTAGTGCCAGAAATACCAAAAAGAGTAAAATCTCAAACAAAAGAATCTAGATTAAACACTACAGGTTGGTTATTTATTCTTTTGTAATTTATCTCTCAATAAAGAACGTATTTTTCCTTTATGACGTAATGAACCCGGTTCAACTTCTTCATCCAAAGAAACATTAAATTCACCACTATAAAACTCTTTAAATGTATCAAACTCAGAGTGATCAAGTTTCTTTTGCCCAAGTTCCACACTGGCAATATAATCCAACCGATAAGACTCTTGTGCCTTATAAGTGAACTTCTTATACAGATTCAGATAATCAAGTTGCGTAATACCCCCAACATCATAAGAGATCTGTTTACGACCCATTACAATAGTCTCACGTTCAGTCACCAATCCCCAAGGTGAGAGTCGTTTCATCAACTTCTCACCAAGAATACGCTCAATACGCCTCACCAAATAAGGCATATCATATAGTTCACTATTCCATCCAGTCACAACTTCAGGAGTATTAGTCTCAATCATCCACCAGTTTATAAAGTCATTCAGTAACTCATATTCGGTTCTGAAACTTTTGTAGATAATATTCTCTTGCTTATTATTAAATGGACCCTGACCCCAGGTGCGAATCTGTTTGGTAGTATAATCCTGCAAAGTAATAAGAAGAACCTCTTCTGCTGCTGACTCTACATCAGGGAATCCATTCTCAGTCTTTACCTCGATATCAATCGTAGATATTTTGATTTTTGTAGTGTCAAACTTTACTTCTTCTGGATACATCTCAGAAATATACTGACAGATGTATCGGTCATTACCATAGACCTTAAAGTTTTGGACACCATCATATTTCTTGATGAACTCTCTACAATCACGAACAGTTCCCGGATCTATTGATTCAACATAATCCCCCTCAAGAGTTTTATATTTTGTTTCTTTATTGGAAGGAACAAATAATGTAGGATAAAATTTTTCTCTTGTAGCAAAATGCCTTCCATTCTCATATCCACGCACAAGAAAGTGGTCACCTACCATTTGAACGTTTGTGTAAAACCTTTGTGACATGAGTAATAAAAAAAGTTTTAAATAATTTTTTCTAAGTAATTTTTAAGTAAGTCTGGTTTAGGAACTGTCATTGTAATTATTTTATCAGATCCAATCTTAAATTTATTTTCTATTGTAAATTCACTTAACCATGAAGATAATGTTCCGTTTGAATCACATACAAAAGGTTTTGTAAGAATATAATCAGGATCACCAATTTCTATAGCGATAGTTCTATCAATTTTAGAAATTAATACAGTTCCATCATTTAAAATAATTAAATTTACATCATTGTCCACTAATCATTTCCTCATAAAGGTTTTCAATTTCTTTTACTGGTGTTACTATAGAAAATACCCAATCAGGTGCAACAATAATTTCCGGGTCTGATGTAATAGGAATCCATGGTATAAAATTTACACTGACATCTTTACCATCTTGTTGCTCTTTTCTATTGGGTTTGCTATTTTTTTCACCCTCTAAAAGAAGAACTTCTTCTTCATCATCATTATGAGAAATATCGACGATATATGGATTTTTGAATATGTATCCATGAATTTTTTCTTTAGATTCTTTAGAAATTAATTCTTTGATATCAGAAATAACTGATTCTCCTGATTTTAATAGTGCAATCTTAATCGACATTTTTAATTTACCTCTCCGAGTATTATAGCATAAAAAAGGAGGGGTTACAACTGGATTTTGCCAGTTCCCCTCTGCGACGACGATATTTTTGAGAAAATATTCATAATATATTTAGCACTTTGCATTTCCATCCCTTATGATGGTTTCTTTTACCTTTCGACACAAGGGACATATTTCTATGATCTAAGTTATTCTGCTCACAAGTCTTTCTCAAACTGGTAGTTTCTATTTTATCTCCTTTTGGGTCTATAAGTTGATATGTATATCTCTTATATTTTTCATTTGTGTTATATTTCTCTTTCTTCTTATATTTCTTACCACCTTTCCAATTCCAGTGTAGAGAACCCGTCATACTTTTGCTTCTCTTTTCTTTCTTCTTATATTTCTTACCACCTTTCCAATTCCAGTGTAGAGAACCCGTCATACTTTTGCTTCTCTTTTCTTTTGCGATTTCGTATAGGTAAGAATTGAAATATCTACCTTTACTTTTCATATTGATATGGGCACATAACATTTTCTGTGTTCTTTTACTTTCTACCCCATATCTTTTTTCACACATCTTTTGTAGAAGTAGGTGTGCAATATAATGTTCTCTTCCAGTGAGCACAACTATTCTGTCATTGTTACCGAATATACTTTTCGGAAATACGTGGTGTCTTTCTGTGTAACCTTTAGGACAATCTCTATCCTCTGCCCTTTTAATAAGGTTACAATAAACCTTTAAATAATTCATTCTACTCTAATTTGACCGCATATGTATTTATAATAAAAAAGAGGGATTTTCACCCTCTTCCTGATAGATTGCGGTCAAATCAGGTAATTTTATTTATTCAGTTTTATCGGTTAGGGTATCAAAACCATACCTTCTTCTGATGATGCTCTGGTACAATTCTTCCCAGAACAATACTTAACAACCCATCCTCAAATTCAACTGATCTAACTTCCGTGTCCTCTGCCAATGTCCAAGATCTGGTGAAAGATCGTTGAGCCATTCCTCTGTGGACATAGGTGGTTTCTGATTCTGTATCTTCTTTCTGTCCTTCGACAAAGAGTTTTCCGTCTTGTGTGTAGACATTTACTTCTGCTTTCCTAAATCCTGCAAGTGCAAGTTCTAGTCTTGATTCTACTGCGCTGACCGTGACTAGATTAAATGGTGGATAATTCTTCGTTGTTTCGTGGAGATTAAACAACCTATCGAAGTATTCATCCATTCCTATGCTATTCCTATTTATGCGTTCCATCAGCGCAGGCAGGTCCGCAGCAGTATACCGTGCAAGGTTTCCCATGATTCTTAGCTCCTTTAAAAGCGAGTTTGTGTTTTGTGGACCCCGGAGGCATCCATACTTATTTATAACAAAGCATAAAAAAACGGAGTGTTGAACTCCGTAGATTTTTATTACGGGTATTACGCATTGAAAACTAACAAGAGTTTTCCGTAGTGAATACCAACTAAAATTTGAAGATGATTGAGTATTGGAGGGTGAATACTAACAAGAGTATTATCGTGTGAATACTAACTAAAAGATTTGAGGATGATTGAGTATTTTCCGTTGAAAACTAACTAGAATTTTAGAGAGTGAATACTAACGAAGACGATCCTCAACAATCATTTCACGCAATACATACCACACCTCTTGTATTTTTTTATCCACCGTAGACCTCTCAGTTTTGAAGGAATTATATTCCTTATCATTAGCACCAATGGACAAAGACTTTCCTTTAAACTTAGAAACTCCTGGTCTCATATGTTGCTTATAATTTGATGAAGCCACACCTTGCTTTTCGTGAAAGGATTTACATCCAAAGTAATTCTCTTTACTCCACTTCCAAAACACATTCAGTTTTTTGCCTTCATTCTTATGACCAGGAGGAAATCCTCTCTTACGGAGGTCTCCATTAGGACGAAGAATAGATGCTACTACAGTATAAAGACGACTTATTGATTGAATTGCATTCAGTTCTCCACTCTTACTCTTACTCTTACTGTAATGAAGTCCAACTGCCGACATCAGGTCTTCTCCAGTAAAAGTAGAATCTGAATCTAAATCAAAAATACCATCTCCCATTAAACGTCCAGCAAGTTCGTGCTTTTGGTTTTTAATAAACTGAGTTACTGCATCATCGTCACCATAATCGTAATAATTATCAAAACCATAACCTTGTGTTCTGGCAGGATTAAGATCTAGATTGCATTCTTGTATAAAATCAAACTTATGCTGATTTTGTTCTTGATATTCTTGTTGAGTGATTGGTTTGAATTTCTTAAGTCGTTTGAATGCTTCTTTATCTCTCTTTAGGAATTGATTGATTGACCGAATATCTGCCTCATCGGTAGATATTCCATACACTTTCATAAACACACTGTTACTCTTACGATGCTCTGGGTCATACCCTGCAAGTTTTCTCACCACAGGTGTTTTCTTTTGTGGAAAAAGAAGTATCGTAATTTGACGTTTTTCTGCGTTTCTATACAGTTCTTCTAACTCGCCAATAAAAAATGCATGAGCAAGGCTCAATCCACCTTCTACTCTTTCTCGAAGGTGGGCATCTTCAATTACAATAACATCTCCACTTTCAAGTCCATCAATATCAAGATTAATCAGACGTTTTTGAGGTAGTTTCAAATAAGCAATATCTCTATTGCTATCATAGATGTGAACTTTTCCTTGCCCAACATCTGCAGTAAATAAATTCATTTTTTTTAAAATCAAGGTAAACATTAAGTATTACTGAAAACCAACTAGGGGGTTTTAGTTTCTTCGATAAGTATTAACGCATGAATACCAACGAGAGTATTAGTGGGTGAATACTGATTGACCCGAAGACTTATATTATAGATCTAATTTAGTCTTCTGTCAACCTGTCTGATGAGTATTGAGTCGTGAAAACTAACTAGAGTTTTTCTCCTTGA
>Ga0255039_10000583_pt1 | contig 11900 bp, 15 predicted proteins | sample BC1_12_1_MG_FD_181713 | JGI IMG/M metagenome (GOLD analysis project Ga0255039, IMG submission 181713) | Seawater microbial communities from Strait of Georgia, British Columbia, Canada - BC1_12_1 | ecosystem: Environmental > Aquatic > Marine > Strait | place: Canada: British Columbia | collected... | reverse complement strand
GTGTGATATCCTTCACACCCTATATCCTTAGCTGCTTCTTCTGCCTCTTCCTGTGTGGAATATGCAGCTCTTCCGTCTATAATTGTTGCTGAAGCTTCTATTGCGTTTAGTCCTTTGAGTTTAGAAGTAACCCAAGTCAACATACTTTTACCTCCCCATAATAAATAAGAAATGGTTCCGCAAGCTTCTGAGTTGCTAGAGTCGTAATATGTTTCTGCTCTAGATAAATAACTGTAGATTCTCTTGAGAGTAGGTAATGTAAATTTAGTACTTCCCTTTGCGATTTGTTGTCCTCTAACTTTTCCCACTTGGGTAGCACAACGATTTCCAACTTTCTCATTTAGTTCTATACCTCTTTTAGCATTGTTGACAGCAGACTTTGGATATCCTCCATAAGATTCTAGATCTACCTCCTCAGAAAGCTCTGATAGGGCTTCTAGCAATTCGTATTCTGCATTTAGTTCCTCAACGCATTCATCACAAAAAGACTCTGGTAAAGTGTCCTGAGGACCCTCATCAGCGTTATCTGCAAAGTAGCCTTCAATAGAGAATCCGTGGACCTCTCCATCTTTAACCTTTTTCCAGACATCATCATTATATACCTTCATAGAAACCATCCAAGTTCCTACCGGTACATCAAATCCATATTTTCTAGACTTGTCTTTCTTCTCATCCTCTACTAGCCAGCTTTCTTCGACGGTCATTCCGTCAAGCTTTTCGTTATGCTCTAGTGTAGAATTAGATTGATAACCTCTCTTAAGGAAAAGCTCTGAAGCTTTTCTTACAGTGTCTATAGAGAAATAAATGTAATAATCTCCGTCTTCTCCCCTTCTTAATATTTTCTTATTGGGGACCAAAGCTGCTCCCATCAGTATACGCTTTTCACCATCTACTTCAGCAAGCATAACTGGCTCTTTCTTGAGCGCAATGAAGTCTTCCTCTATAGCTGGGTTTTCTACTACCGAGATAGCTTCTATCCCACTAAATTCGTTTTCTTCGTCTATAATGAGTTCTATTACTTTCTCCATACTATTATAACTATTTATTTTGACTATTGTTTTATTATCCTATAGAGGCTTGTTGTATTCTTGCATTTTCTAATTGCTGTGCGTTTGTTATATCACTCTCCACAACATAAGCCCTTAAGGGTTCTTGTCTAGCAGTAGCGATACTTCTGCCTATCTGGTCTACATTGGATTGGCCTACTACATTGAATACTGGGGCTTGATTTCTAGCAGCTGTGCCATCGCTGGATTTAGATGTCTCTCCGCTCTCATCCACAGATAGTATATTCTTTACGTTCGCAAGACCAGTAGCAATTATAGCTGTCATAGCGGCAAATCTTTCATAAGGCCTGCCAGTATAGTAAGGGTCTTTTAAAACTGCATTTCCAGCAGAATAAGCGTCTATAGTAGCAGTAGCAACAGCAAAAGCTTTGCCAGCGGCTGTTCTTTCACCAAACAATCCAGCTAAAGCATCTGTAGCAGCAGCAAAATGATCAAGCCTTTCAGCATCAATTAAAGCTAATCTAAAATTGATTTCCTCCATACTTAACGTATGCTTCTTCGCTCCTATTTCAACCTTTTTAAACGCTTTTAATTGGTCTTCAGCTAGTAATTGAGCAGGAGTTTTCTCTTTCTCAAAATCCTTAGGGTCTATTTTAAGTCCGAGTGCGCTTAAGGCCGAAGTTGGCTCAACGTCCTCTCTAATTCCTTTTATATCATCAATGAGCTTTTGTATTCCTTTTACTCTATCCTCTAGAATGGCAAAAGCCGCAGGATCTGTAGCTAAAGCTTGTGATTCTCTAAGAACCTTTATTTGTTCTTCATAGAACTCAATAGATCCCTCCACCAAATCACGGTTACCCTTAGACTTCTCTTCAATTTCAAATAGCAATTTTTGCAGGTCGTATTGTCTAGATAGCAAGGCCACTCTTGATTCAGCAAGTTCTTTTCTTCGCTGAGGAGTTATCCCACCATCTTCCTCTTGTTCTTTGAGGTCTTTTATATTCCTCCTAACCTCTAACAATTCCGCAAATCTAACAGAAGTTTGTTTTAACGACTTGTTCGAGACGTTGTTTGTCTTTTCTAGTTTTTTTACAGCCTTGTCAAATTCTTTGTACTCCACCCTAAGAGCGGCTAATGATGCACTGCCTTCTTCTATTCCATCAATATTGGCGATCCTAAAGTCATCTTTGAATCTAATTATTGTGTCTGTCAGTTTATCAAAACTCTTCTCTATCTCATCAGTCTCTTCTTTTACTTTCTTAGCTGGTGCGCTGAAAAAGTCTAATAGCGCAATGACAGCCTGAAACGCTAAAATAAACCCTAGTGGTCCTTTTAATTGCGCTCCTAACATTTTAAAAGCGGTAGTCACTCTATTAATTCCAATAACACTCTTGTCTACTTTTTGTACAAAAGTGATGAATAGAGTTGAAAGCTGAGACAAGTTGTTTGCTATACCCCTCATTCCATAAGGTAAATCTGATATAGTACGACCAAATTCAGTAAGCGTTGCTCCCGCTAAACCAGCGTTGGTTATAGTTGTGTCTAGGCCATCGTTTGCTTTTGCTGATTCAGTTTGCTGTCTTTTATATTCAGCAGTCACCTTCTTCATTGCAGTCTCAAGCTTGACAAAGGACTTTGTTACGCCATCTACCTTTACTTTGCCCTGGTCATTAAGCTCAAAAGTAAATTGTATTCTATTGTCGGCCATATTTTCTACGTTTAACTGTTTCTCTCATTTCTTTAAATGTCTCCGGAGCCTTATGACTTCCCTTTGCAAACTGAATTAATTCGTTTGCATCATAATAGTCCATAAGCTGTAACCCCTCTATAACTTGCTTTATCATAATTTACTCTGTTATTGACTGACTTAGGTCTGCTGTTATTACTGTATCGTCCACTGTTAAACCATCAAATGAAACATTGTAAGACAAGTCTTTTTTGTTGTCTATAAATAACTCTTCTTTAGTTTTATCTAGTAATTCAAACTGTGTTTTGTTTAACAATTCAAAACTGGTCTTCCCACTAAGAAGATCAGTAGTCATTTTATTTATTGTATATTCTGTTCCGAATATTACTATCGTATCATTTAGAGCAATCTCTCTTATTTTTTGCTCTGGCAGAACAGCATTCATTTTATACAATCGCCTTCTTGGTTCAAAAACGTTTATTATGTAGTTTTTATAATAAGATTCAAATAATGTCTGAGGAAAAGTCAATCCAGTATACTCGTTTAACTCTGCAAAAAAGTTTATATTCGGAGTTGGGTCTGTGTCTGACTGTAACGAAATATAAGTAGGAGTTAATGCGACACTATTTGAAGGAACATAATAGCTCGTTAAAGTAGATGACGTAGCTCCAGTCACAACCTCAATAGAATTTAATCCGGACTGTCTAATTGGGTAAAACAATAATGGTTTACCAACAATGCTGTTTTGATTGTTATCCACACTATACCCCCACTGAATAGAGGTTTTGTTTTCTATGTTTGTGCGATCATCCCTATTCCACAGCCTTTCATATTTCTGATGTTCGAAAGGCACTTCAATTTCATACTTTTTACCTATATTTAGTAAGTGATCTGTATCAGGGCTGCTGTTTGGCCATAGAGCTGTTCCCCAGCTCTTCCCGCCAATTTGCTCGTGTTGGTCTGCAATTATTGTTTCTAACCCCTCGTATTTCCATTCTACCTCAGAAAAAGGAAGAGCCGATTCTACGGTAGATTCTGTAGTATCTATGTATTTTGTTATTTCTCTTTTACTTCCTTGACTGTAAAAAGTATCTAATGGAATTACTTTCATTTGACCTGAGTCACCCTCAGTGACGGTCAAATTAAACATCTTGAATAAGCCAGCTAAAAAGTCTATTATTTTAGTCTTATTAGGCATAAGTGTTGTTGCACTAAATTCAAAAGATGCATCCACTGTAATCGTACCTGTATAGCTAACAACTCTAGTTGCTGTGAATGTACCAAATAAAGTAACGTCTGCGGGTAGATTTTTCTTTAGTTTAAAGCCAAAATTAAAGGTCCCGGAAGAAGCTGTTTCTATATGATATGTATATCTTCCGTTGGGCAAATCTCCTCCAGGCCCCCCAGGGGAATCGTAAGCCATCATATTTAAGGGGTGAGAATCACCCTCTAAATCATCATACCTTATATATTCCTGTCCATCCTTTTTGAGGATAAAATTATATATAACAGAAGCTGATGGTGCTGTTATCCTTGCGTCAATATAAAATTGAACATCATCATTAGCTCCGTCTTGTATCTCTTGATATTTTGTAGAATTTGGGGCGGGTATGTAACCAGGCGTAGACTCCTTCATTCCAGAATGATTACTACCAGAAGGAGTACTAAAACTAGTTATTTGCGTTTGAGGCAAGTCAGCGGTTATCTGTCCTTTTTCCCTATTTAGCCACATAAATAACTCAGCATAAGCTGGGTTTTTGAATAGTGTGTAAGTGTTAAACCCATATTGTTTAGTTTCTGTACCTAAAGTGAAGAAGTCATCACTGAATGATATATTAGAGTACTCTTCTTCTATAGCCTTAATAATAGTGTGAATCCTTAGGGCAGGCTTTACATCCCTATAGTCTAATCCTTTTTGGTTTCCGTGTGGGTATAAATTATAGTCTTTTGTATTGTCTACAGAATCGTATACTAATTTTTCTGTTGATGTTATAAGAGGAAATAATAATCCATCATCGATAGTTGTGGAACCAATAGTGACATCCGCAGCATCATTCATCAGATTTACGACATTGCTTGAAGTGTAAGCTATCTTTATATTCTCAAGGGGAGATAAAGTATCTAATGTTTTATCGCCTAATGTTTCAGCAAGTTTGACTGTGTCACCGAAGAAGGTTAAGCTATATGAGTATGGCTTATTACCTTTCATATTAGCCGACATAAGTTGTATCCGACCCTTCTTGAATAGATTGTAATTTAAGTGTAATTGAGCATTAACTCTTTTCCTTATGTCAAAATACCCTTCTCCAGCTATATTAGCATTATAAAAGTGTTTGAATATCTGATTATTCTTTTTACTAGCAGGAACAGTAAAAGTCTTAGAGAACTCTGTAAACACTTTAGATATATCTCTGATGTCCTGCTTAGCCTGAACCAATTCTATGCCCTCAAAGTCGAAGAACTCGACCTGTTCATAGCTAGAGGCTTCAGTAATGTATAATTGAGCTGAGATCATTATCTAACAGAATTTATCGTTTCAGAGGCAAAGTCAAATTGAACGGTATAATTAATTGTTTTGTTGTTTACGCTAGTAGCATACTGTAATTGTTTTGTTGTGGGAATGGCCGCCAATACATTACCTTCGTAGGTAATCCAAGTATCTTCAGATAGCAGCAATTCCTCTATCGTTTGATTAAAGTCTTCATTAACAAATCCAGTGTTAAGGACAAGTCTAGTCATACCCTTGACATCATATCTTTGTATTTGAGATTCCTTAGTATCATAAGAAGCAGAAGAACTTATAATGTTCTTCTGAAACCTAGCATCCGTCACTTCTAGACCTTCTGTAGACTTCTTGAAGAAATACATAGTCTGTATTACTCCATATCTATTTATAAATTGGCACTTAATTGGCGCGAACTTAGGTTCACAAACCGGTATTAGGTTTATGCTTTTCAGTAGTGTAGTTTGGCCATTATTGTATACGTTTATAGTATATGGCGAATTGTTAGTGTTTGGAGCAAAAGTGACATACTTAACAGCACTTGCAGCAGTATTGTCAAAATCTGCTGCTAGGTCCACTGTAGTAGGTGTTCCGTTTACAGTATATAAAATTTCTATGTCATCCTCTGTAAAGAAGGGGACCTCTATAGATGTCCCTTCTGGAGTGTAAACATAGTTAGATGATACAAGCGCGTGTCTACTAAGTTCAGGTTGTACCCCATCTTTAAAATATCCATATCCATCAAATGCTAAAAAGTATTCTGTTGCCATATTTTATGTTATTGTAGATTCTACTTGAATCCATTTTATGTAACTTTTGTTACTGCTAAAAGGTGTTGCTATTGTTTTATCTAAATGCTCTCTTACTATGTCAGATATTTCAAATATTACATAATCATCTCCAGGAAGAGGCTCTTTCTCTATTGTGGTTATCTTAGTCCCTTTGTCTGTATTCTTTGTTCCAGAGTATACATATATATCTATCGAAGTTTTAACCATACTAGATTGAGTATACTTAAGGTAAAAAGGACTTCGTACGTTTGCTTTTACTTCTGGCATATTATGATGATGGTTGATCTGCGGTTACTACACACAATGCGTTTTCTTGACCTGAGTTAAAATTACCACTAGGAATTGCTATGTTTACTCTAGCAGTCCTTGTAACAGCACTACCAGTAGTATTCGGATTATAACTTGCTAAAGATGTTCCAGTCATAGGGTTGTCTAGGTCTTCGAAATTAACTGACCTTATCGTTAGAGTCCCCGATGATGATGTTGGGTATGTTATTGTACCATCTTGCGCCACTGCAAATCCAGTGATGTCTGTACAGTCAGGAATAAAATTAGGAGTCACTGTGTCTTCTATCTGAACCCACTTAACGTAATCTATATTGCTGTTTAATGGGGTTGTAACATTAGGCTTTAAATAATCCCTAATAATCTCTGCTAAGTCTACTATAACATAATTATTACCGCTTTCCGGGTATTTTCTTATTTTATACTTTACAGTCCCCTTATCTGTTGTCTTTGTTCCTGAGTATACATATATAGCAAGATCAACAAATTCTACGTTTGCGCCAGAGTATTTCCTAAAGAAGGGACTTCTTACGTTTATCTTAGTTGACATTCTTGCTTATTGATTTTTTAAGATGCTCTTCTACGTCTTTTATATATGCCGCTGATGAATCTGTAATTAATGCATTCAGCACCCTAAGGGCGGCTTTGTATGATATGTTTTCTCCTTCAAAACCATCTCTTCCTATTGCCCTAGCAATTGTTTTCGCAGACTCAATAGTTTTCTTCCCACGAAAACTACTTTTACTATCCATCCATTTTTTTATACTTATATAACTTGGAGACCTTAATCCAGGTTTCCTGCCGCTATGTAAAGTGGCAAAAACTTTATTACCTCCTATGGCAATGCCAATTGATTGCGGACCCTCGAATACACTAAAAGATACACTTCTTGCTGTTTTACCAGTAACCGTTCTATCGGTTTCTATCATATATTCTGCTATAGCCTCTTTTATTTTTGGGCCATATTTCTGCATTACCACTCTGAGGTTATTTCTATTCACAAGTGCTGAAGTTATCGTTAGGCATTTGTACAGATAGCGTTATTCCCCATCCAGCTAATTCATTCTCAAAACGATCCTGGAACGGCTCTGCTGTAACTTCTCCAGTTATCTGGAGGTCGCTATTTTCTAATAGCGTCCCTCTTCTTAAATGGCTCTGCAGGTCGTTTACAACAGCAAGCTGAGTGTTTAATATATCTTGCAGATTATCATTACCATAAAATGAATCATAAGTATTCTCGTTCTTATTCTTGTCGACAATATCCATAGACAATACACTAATGTCTGCTGTCATAACGTAGTCGCTAAAGACTATGTTACCTATACTTATGTGGGATAACGGAAATATAGTTGTCTTTGTTAAGTCAACCTCCATTATATCACCAAAGGTTACCGTATTGGTAATATTGTTAGCTCTTAGCCTGTCTTTAATTTTGTCTAGTAATTCGTATACTTCTTTCATTTTATTTTCTTGATAGCCGCAGCTTCTAATTGGTTCTTCTCTTTCTCAAACTCAAGCCAACTTAAAGCTTGCGTGACTTTAAGTTTTGTAACTTCTTCAAACTTGAGGAGGTCTCCCTGAGCGATTGCATAAATTGATTGATACCAACCCCATTTTCTGCCAAAGTTTGCTTCAGCTCCGAGTCCTCCTTCTGAGCCTCCCTCTGTAAATAGCCCATCAAATAAACCGACAGTTCTTTCCCTAAACGATAAAAAAAAACCACAGCCCCCAGTGCTATATCAATAGGCATATCTTTCATTACCTCTGAGTACTTATCTGAGCTTTCGTAGTCTTCTATAAGATACATTCCCTTGTTCTCAAGCGTAACCGGTCTATACAATACAGCCATAGCTTTATGCATATCACTCCAGTCAGCCATATAGCTGTCTAAGTCAACAAACTCTCCTAAAGAGATGCTATCGAGCTTGGGTATAAACCCAAACTCTACCTCATCACCATTTGGGTCCTTTAATGAGAACCTGCTTATCATAGGAGTGTCCGCTTTAAACAACTCATTAAGGTGGTTTATTACAAAGTTGAAGTCAGTAAGCTTCATATTGTAGGCCTCCTTTAGAGTCAGCCCACAAAAGACCTCCAGCATCTTAAGATTAAGAAACTCTGGGTCTTCAGCTTCCTTGTTGTCCTCAGATAGCTTATAGAACTTTTGATATTCTGAAAGCTTAATTCCTCTTAGCGACTTGGGGATGTCTATCTTTAACTGCTTCATACTAATATAACCAATATTTGGTGTCGGTGTACCATAAGCAGACCAAAACAAAAGATGGAAAAATTAGTTATATTAATATAGAATTGGAATTTTGGGAGTCACAAACGAACAAAAATGAAAATTCGATATCCTTACTGGGTATTAATAAAGAGGCTTAGGGTAACTATACTTTTATCTGAAAGTCTGTTCCTCCAAGCATAGTTTTCTAAATGGGTTGATTTTATTAAACCTGATATACTATACCCGTCCGATCTCGTTTTACGTTGATTTTATTAAACTCAATATACTATACCCGATCAAGCCCGTTTTACGTTCCTTTCCTTAGCGGGCCGCAAATCTACGGCTAGGGGTAGGGTCCCGCTCCTATGTTTAAGGCCCTTAGAAGCCCTCTGAGGGGCTCCTGGGCCTATGTTTCGGTTTGGTTGATTAGTTTTAAGGGTCGAGTATACCCAAAAAAAAAGCCCGATTAAAAATCAGGCTCTTATAAATTTATTCGATTATTATATTAAGTACAATATTTTTTATTTATATAGTCTTTTATTTGTTTAATACTGTCATTGTCAAACCATTCCAAAAAGTCGGTGGGCTTTAAATCAAATCTATATAGTTTATCATTTGTTTCAAAGTCAACATATATGGTATTAACTTCTTTTTGTGGGAGCATAAGCCCGCAAATGTTTACTTCTTCGTGTATTGTTTCTTGTATCTTCATTTTGTTAAGTTTATAAATTCAGTCTGTTTAATTCTTTTATAGAATGTTTTGTTATCTGTTATGTAATATTCCGCGGGGTCGGTCATATCATATTTAATTATAGATAAAGCTTTTCTAATTGGATAAAGCTTTTTTATTTCTTTGCTTTGTTTTCTGTAGTGTTCAAACTGTTGCTTTGATTTGCTCATTTTGTTTTGTGTTTAGTTTATTGCTATTAATTGTAAATCCGCTGTCATCTTTGCGGGCCTTACCTTTTGCCCGTAAACCTAAGATGCTGTTTTTGGCGGTCAACATTACTAGGTCACTAGTATCCCCGTCCACAACATTAAACCCGCTCCAGGAGTTTGGCAGCTCCTGGGAAAAGACCGCGGAAACATTAGCGCCCATTTGTAGGGCTTGCAAAGTTTCCTTTTCGTTATCCTCCGCCCGTGAAAAGGTTAAATAATAATTAGGATGGTTGAGATACTTTTTTACTTTGCCAATGATCTTAGTATAATCATAAAAGACCGCGTGCGGGCTTAGGTCTTTAATATTTAAACCCGCGTATTTTTCAAGCAAATAAATAAAATCAATATCCGACGTGCCATTTAAACGGAATGCTATTTGTTCCCCGTCCTTTTTTGCTTTTGCTGTCTCTCTTATTATTTCCGTCGCTAGCTTTTTAATAAATAAAGGTTTATTCTCTATATAAAAATTCGTTTTATTTATACGGGCGTTTTGTACGTTATTAAACGCACCCCGACCCGCTGTAAATAGGCAAGCTGCCGCGCATCCTTTTGAAGCCTTTGGGCATATGTTAACTCCTTTATAATTTTGTGTATAGGGTGCCAAATAAAGTATAAACGTTTTTAATTCGTTTTTCTTTGTCTTTGCGTTTGATATACCCGCGCTAAGTAGACGCGCGGGGATTTTATAATTAGTATTCATAATTAATTAATTTGTCGTTAATATTAAACCGCTCTACAAATTCAATAGGTAAATCAAAATATTCGTGATTTTCTTTTTGAATTGATACGCTCTCAATTTCCCAATCTTCCGCGGGTGGGGTGTCATTATCGCCCACCCATTTTGTATTGAGTAGGGTATATTCTAGAATGTACCCATCACCATAAAAAGTTTCGTGTTGTTTTCTAGTTTTCATTCTTTCTATTTTTTAAGGTTTTCAATGTCTTCTAAGTTTGTATTTTTAACTTGAAAAATCAAATCATTTATCAAATCTTCAAATGTTTCATTGTCTTCTAAATCGCATTCATTATGAACAAAAATTGACATACTTTCTTTGGCTTTTTTTATTCCCTCACTATGTAATAAAAGCTGAAAAAAGTCCAATGTTTCGGGGCTCCAATAAAATGTTTTTTGTGTTTTCATTTGTTTTTTATGTTCTTCAAAAGTTTGAGCATTATCAAAAGAATTCGATAAGATCTTAATCAATTCCTTTTCTTGTTTTTCGCTAAAATTTACCATCTTTTAATTTGTTTGTTTAGTTTATTAATATTTTCAATTGCTTTGTCGATACGCTCCATTGAGTCCGCAAATGTATCATTGAAAAATTTATATTCTACCCCGTCAATTTTTGCGGATATAATCCGCTCAAATTTGATTGTCCGATACTGTTTTTTTGACATATTAAACAAAACTAAATTCTTAGCTTTGATTGGATCGTATTTTAACGATCCACCTTTTAAATAAGATTTAACGCCAAATCTGAATCTATCCGCGCCTAATGATTTGTCAGCGCGTGAATAAGTAAGGGAAAAGATTTTCCCGTCTTTTGTCTTTTCTAGTAATTCGTAATAGTTTAAAGTTTCCATTTTGTAATAATTAAAGGTTAATAAAATAGTTGATAAAATGCCCGATGATATAAAAACCGAAAGCAAATAGATAAAGGTTAATAAATAGTTTCATTGTGTAAATGTTTTAAAGTTTATACAAATATAAACATTTTATGAACACATACAACAAATAAAAATAAAAATCAAGCACCCCCCCTACTTTTTTTTTAATTGTGGGTGGGGGATCTTTACAAAATGAATTCTAAACTATATATAATAGGAACGGGCGCGCGTTATTTACAAAGAATTTTAGATATATCCAAACCCAAACCCTTATCAATAATGAATCTAAATAGTGGATTTGCGGGGGGTACTGCGTTTAAGGGGGTACTGCGTTTAAGAGCCTGGATCCTGGCTCCAGGGCCTACTGCGTTTAAGAATTTCGGGGCCACTGCGTTTAAGAATCTACCCCTACTGCGTTTAAGAATTTATCGGATCACATAAGTGCCGCGCTTGGCATTGATCTCTGCAAACTGAAGAGCATATCTCATTGCATCGATACAGTGATTCCATTTGTCTATTGGCCGCTCATTGCGAGCGTGCCATACATAATTATTCAGCTCCTTGATTATGTTCTCTGACTTAGCATCTACTATAATCTCATAGTCTTGCATAAGGGCTATCCCTGAAAGGATAGACCCTTTGCCTTTCTTAGCTCCTTTTACATTACAGCCATAAACCTCCCGGAGTTCCTGTATCATCCTAGGCTCATTGTTGTCTGTTATAATTATAGAGTCTAAGGCGTGCCTTATATTCCTTTCGCCTATTTCCTTTGTAGATAGCCCAGGCTTAACGAAACACTCCTGGACCCACATTATCCTATGCTCAGTGTCTACAGAGCATCTGATAAGCGTTG
>Ga0255039_10000578_pt1 | contig 11927 bp, 12 predicted proteins | sample BC1_12_1_MG_FD_181713 | JGI IMG/M metagenome (GOLD analysis project Ga0255039, IMG submission 181713) | Seawater microbial communities from Strait of Georgia, British Columbia, Canada - BC1_12_1 | ecosystem: Environmental > Aquatic > Marine > Strait | place: Canada: British Columbia | collected... | reverse complement strand
AAGTGGCGCTTTACAGGCGCAGTTGGCGGGGCCGATCTCAGGCTTTCCCTGCTTGCGCCGGAACAGTCGTCTGGCGGATCAAGCATCAACTGGCGAATCAATGGCAGCTTTCTGTTCGCCAAGGTCGGCAGAAGGCTCAGGGGAAATTGGTACGGCGGGATTCTTACACGGCTTATCGATGCCGATCAGAACCTCGAGGTTGGTACGTCGGTGTTAAATTTTGATACCGGGTCTGACGTGCGTTCTATGGGACTCGGTGTGAATTTCGAGTACGACTCACGTGATATGCCGCTCAACAGCTATAGTGGCCGACACTTTAAATTCGACGCTCTTTTCAATGACGAGGCGATCGGCAGCAACTCAACGTACCAATCCTACAGTGCCGCTTATCGGTCCTACCACGAACTGACGGACTCAGTTGTCCTTGCTTGGGAAATGCAGGGCTGCAAGCGAGGCGGCATGGCCCCACTTTGGGATGCGTGCACCGTCAAACTCAGGGGGTTCTCCGCGACTGACTACCTCGCCAAGGCGTCCACTTCCGGCCAGCTAGAGGCCCGCTGGCGCTTGAACAAGCGCTGGGGCCTGGTCGGCTTCGCCGGCGCAGGCTACGTCGGCAGTTCATTCAATGACATTCGCGAGCGCGAAGCGATCCCCAGTTACGGTGCCGGTCTTCGGTTCATAGTGCTATCAGCCAAACGCGTCAATCTTCGGCTCGACTACGCCCGCTCAACAGACAGTGACGCTATTCACGTGTCTGTCGGAGAGGCATTCTGATCGCGATTTCGAAGACTAGAATCGGTAGGACCAGGCGATGATCAGTGAGTCACTGTCGGAACCGGTGTCCTCACGGGTTTCGCTGCGGAGATAGGCCATCTTCATGCCCTGCCGGGTGCCGATGGGGAACCCGAATGACAGTGCTGCGAGAACGTTGGCTTTCTCATCGTCCCGTTTCACGTTGTCGATCTCGGAGCGACCACCCCAGCCGTAGCCCGCACTCAACGATGCCCACAGGCCCGGCCTGAACACCCGGATCACGTGCGCCTGCACGGCGTAAATCGGATCCTGCTCGAGTTTGCTGCCGCCGAAGAATTCGTCGTTCTCCCCGAAGAAGAACGACGATCCCGTCAGTTCGTACGACCACTGGCCACGGGTGTGAACGATGCCGATCTGCGGTCGGATCGTGTAGCGGTTACGACCGAGATTGAGCAGTTTTTCCTCAAGGTGCTCGCCCCACGGTACCGTCAGCTCGATGCCAGCACCAATGATCGTGTGGACGGGTCGGGCCAGCATGAACTCTTTGAGCTCCGCGGGCCCAAGCGCGGGGCCGCCGGAGAGAATCAGCGAAAGCCGAAACCGTGGGTCCGCCAGACCGACCCGCGACGTCGACGCAGGTTCACCGTCGAGCAGCCCTTCCCAGTGCGCGCTCTGCCACGGCAGGAGCGCATCGAAGCGGGCAGACTTGCCCGCAACCGCGAAAGCGCGAACGTAGGAAACGCCGAGTGTGTCGGCATCAACCTCGGCATCTTCGACGCGCAGTACCGGATCGAAAAAGATATCACCGTTAGTCCTGGCATAGCCGGCGCCAACGACGTTCATTCCCAGCGGCATGACTGTCCAGCGGCGCGGCTCGATGTCCTGGGCCTGTGCCTGCCCCGAGAGCAGCAGGCACAAAACGCAGGCAATGAGACGGTTCGAATTGAGCCGGACGATCACAGGTCGATGGGAAGACCCGGAGCAAACGGCGCTTCAAGCGCGTCGAGTACCCGCTGGTCTCTTTCGTAGATGTCTTTGAAAAACCAGGACTCGCCATTCGGCCCGATATCGGCGGTCCAGTACAGCAACAGAACGGGCAATGGCTCGGCCAGATGAACGGTCTTGGTCTCTTCGCTCTCGATCTGTGCATCGATCCGTGCGCGGTCCCACCCGACCGGCGCGAGCAGGCGCTCGGCGAAGTCAAACGGTTTCTGGGTACGGATACAACCGTGACTGAAGGCCCGCTCTGAACGACCGAACAGGCTCTTGCTTGGCGTATCGTGCAGGTAGACGGCGTGCTCATTCGGGAAGATGAACTTGATACGCCCAAGTGCATTCGCCGGGCCTGGTCGTTGCACAAAGGTGTACGGGAAATTGCCACGCGACAGTTGCGACCAGTCAATCGAGTCAGGGTTGACGTTCTCCCCTGCCCGGTTTTTAACATCGAACGTGCGCGTCTTGAAATAATCCGGGTCACCCTGAATCCGTGGCAGCATCTCTTTCGTCGCAATGCTGTACGGCACGGTCCAGGTCGGGTTCATGACTACGTAGGTCATTTCGTCCCGAAACACGGGCGTCTGATGATACGGTTTTCCCACCTGCACTTTCGTGTCCCAGGCAAGCTCACCATCGCTCACAAGATAGGCCCGGAAGCCTGCTATGTTGACGATGATGAAGTCCTCGCCGATGCCTCCCATCACCCAGCGCGCGCGTTCGAGATTGATGCGCAACTGATCGATTCGAGCCTCTACCGATACGTTGAGCGCCTCGAGCGTCGCCGGGCCAATAACACCGTCGGCGTCCAATCCGTGCCGGGCCTGGAACGAACGAACGCCGTCTGCCACGAGCTTGGAATACACTTCGCCAGCGCTCACAGCATCGCTTTCGAGGTCACCCGTAATCGCCAGACGCCTGACGATGGTCGTGACACGATCGTCGGTCTTACCCTCCTTAAGCGTGGCTCCCGCAGGAATACTCGGCCAGCCGCCGTTCGACTGAATCCGACGGTGATTCCGGAGTGACTCGCGCAAGCGCTTGTACAAGGGACCACGGGCATACACAGTTTCCGCAAACTTGCCAAGCGACGGCGAGTCGATCGCCTTCTGCATGATCTGCAATGGATCTGCACCAAGGTGCCGAGCCTTGAAATTCCAGAGCGGGTCGAGGCTCAGAGGGTCGACTCTTCCGTATAGCTGGTGATAGGCCAGTCGCAACAAGCTGTCGGAGAACAGCAGCTCGATCGCCGCCAACTGGCGCGGTGTGGGTTCGGTACCCTCCTCCAGCGCCCGATAGGCACGCTCTAGTGCTTGCGCGTGATAATCATCGGGATTCAGGCCGTCATCGCGGCTGGTGAGTACCATCTGTAACAGCTCACCTACCTGGTCGCGATCCGACCACGCCGGGGTGAAGTTGCGGCGCTCATAGAACTCGGCCAGTGCGTTGCCCGCGGCAATATCAATCTCGCCGATCGAGAGACTACCGGTTTCGCGCAGATGCTCGATTTCAACGCGAATGGCTTCGCTGTTCGCAGCCTCGTCGGCTAACGATAGCGTTGACGAAAACGTGGCAAAAACCAGTAGAACGACCTGTATAATAGGCCGCCTATGAATACATCGACAAACAAACGCCGCCGTAGTTTTATTAAAGCCGTGTTCGGCGGCGCGATATCGGGTCTTATGCTTCGGCCGAGTCACTCCGTTGCCGCAGTTGCGGACAACCGCGAATTGCAATTTTTTCATACTCACACCCTCAAGCGCTTGAGTGTTACCTATAAACGCGAAAATGAATACGTGCAGGATGCACTCAGCAATATTAACGCGTTTTTGTTCGACTTTCGCACCGGAGATCTCACCAACATAGACCCGCAGCTCATTGACCTGATTTACGATATTCGTGAGGCGCTGGGTAGCAAAGGCACTTACGAAATTATCTCAGCGTATCGCTCTCCGGCAACCAACGAGATGCTGCGCCAGCGCTCGGGGGATGTGGCCAAAAACAGTCAACATCTACTCGGTAAAGCCATAGACGTACGCCTTACCGATATTGAACTGCCTGAACTGCGAGATGCCGCCATCGCGATGCAACGTGGTGGTGTTGGCTACTATGCGAGCTCGAACTTCGTCCATATTGATACCGGACGCGTGCGGCGCTGGTAAAAATTGCATCAAGACCGCCGTTTCGTTCAACCAGGCGGAAAAGGGCCGAAGCCTTGTTCGCCACTCGATCTAGTCCCCGACGAGCGGGATCCCCCGCGCCTTGGTCAAGCCCGATATCGCATCGAGCTTGCTTTCGATCTGGTAGAAGCGCGCCACGGTTTTCGGCGCCAGCACCTTCCTGAATTTCTTCAGATACTTCTTCCGGAGCTTGAGCAGGTCGCTCTGCACTTTCAGAGAGTCATCGACGAGCGATATTGCCAGCTCATCGGAAAGGTCTTCGTAGTTCGCGGCGTAGTCCGTGATCACCTTGACCAGCTGGTCGTTGATGCGCTTTTTTTCGGCCTCGTACGCGTCGTACAGTACCCAGAAATCGGTGCTCTCATCCGCGGACAGTTGCAGGTTTTTCGTAATCACGCCCCGGCGTTCGAGCGCCGCCATGCTGCGAACCATCTCGATGTTGTCGTTCATGTCGGCGAACTGCTCGTTGGTCTGGGCGAACGCGAATAGCGGCAGCAGAACGAATGCCGCAGCAATCAATGTCTTTCTCATGGTGTTAACTCCGTCAGGGAGTGGCATTTAGCGCCACTTGTATTTGAAATCCAGGATAGCGAAGTGGCGACTGTCGTATGCACTCGTGATCTCGCCCAGCCCCGGCAATACGCCCGTGCTGATACGGCCATCGGCGCTCTGCCCGTAACTGAGATTGACCGTAATCGCGCGGTCGTTCGGGCGCTCGAATTCGGCCCCGAATCCGACAACCCAGGAATCGTCGATACGAAACAGGAAGCTGCGCTGGAGATTCGTGACGGGGCTCTCGAGATAACCCACTCCCACACCCAGGGTGATGCCTGGCTTGTAGGGAATGGAGAAACCGATCGAGCCCGCCAACGCGTCATCGTAATCGGTACGACGCTCGATCAGGTTATCAGCCGCGAAGGCGAATTCCGTCAGCACGAAATCGGACCAGCCGATATGTGAGAGATCGACGGAGACCGATGCGCCGCTGTCAAACTCATGAAAAAGCCCGAAAACAGCAATCGGTGGCAATTTGCTTTCGATACTGATCTCCCGGTTCGCTCTTCCGGTTGCCTGGATCAGGGCCTCTGTATTGGCGCTCAGGTTACTGAATTCCGGTGTGCCTTCGAGCTCGGCATCGGTACCGGAGCGATACATGAACCCAGCCCGGGTTTGCTCATTGAGCTCGTACATCATTCCCGTAATAAACGAGGCGCTGACGCTGTCCGCTTCGAGCTTCGAGTCGCCGTCATTGGTGCCCGGACTATCGACGTTCAGGACCTTGGATTCCACAGTGTATTTCGAGTAGTTCAATGTCAGGGCAGCGCCTATCGAAAATCGATCGTTGACCCTGTATGAGAGTGCCGGACTGACAGCGACGTAGAACAATGACCATTCCGTCGCGAAATAGCGGCGGAAATCCTCTGCACCGTAATCGTCACCAAAGCCCGCGGGCGCAGTGATCGACAGTCCGAAGTCCCAATTATCGGACAGCGGCCGCGTATGGTAGAACGACGGTATAGCAATGGCACCGGAATCCGATTCGCCACGACTGATACCGAGATTCGGAATTTGCCCGGTCGAGTCGGATTCGCCGTACACTACCGCCAGTCGCAGCATCGTTTCCCTGGTGTGGAAACGGCTCATGCCGCCGGGATTCGTAGCCGACGTCATTGCAGAATTCCCGGTGGCCGCCAAACCACTGATCGTTGGCCACGGCCCACTCATGATGTCGCTGTTGTCCGCAGCGAAAGTCGGACCCGGCCAGCAAACAATCAGAAGAATGACAATTAATATGCGTGTTCGCTGCGATCGATTCATTTTCGAATTCTAACGTAGATGTACCAATGATCATACTCCGGCCGTAGCTCTATCAACCAGTCTCCGGCCTGAAGTCAACGCAGCACACTTCGCCGCCGGATACCGAGAGGAAGCTGGACTCCGGGACGAGCGTCCAGCCTTCGGCGTGTTGACCAAGAGGTTCCGATACGATCGCTCGCGTATCTGCCGAGAAACGTCTCGACTCCGGCGCTACTTCGTGGAGTGCCGCCATATCGATGCTGTGGTACAGAGTGCGGGTGTCACCCTCGGTCGAGTACCGGAACGCGTACACCGACTGCCCGTCGCTTATCCCGAGTGTCATCTGCACCGGGAACTCGACGCCATTGTCCCTGCCAACTTTCTCGATGAACCCGACCATCCGGGCGACGCCTTGCTGCACATCGTCGCGCATACCAAAGGTCAGTGCGAGGAAGAACATGATCTCGGTGTCGGTCGACCCGTGAATGAACGGATACAGTTCCGGGGACACCGCGAATGTAAGCTCGCGTTTGATCCTGTCGAATTCGCGCACCGCGCCGTTGTGAACGAAGATCCAGTTCTCGAACTGAAACGGGTGACAATTCGAGTGCTCCACCGCCGTGCCTGTCGTCGCGCGGACATGCGCTATGAACAAATTCGACTTGATCTGGCCGGCTAGCGCAGCCAGGTTGGCGTCGTTCCAGGCCGGTCGCACGGTTTTGTAAACGCCAGGGATCTCACGCTGCCCATACCAGCCTATACCGAACCCGTCACCGTTGGTCGTCGTTGCGCCCGAATGCGAGCTGAGGCTCTGGTCGATGAGGGAATGCTCGGGCTTGACGATGACCTCTTCAAGATAGATCGGTGCGCCTGAATACGCTAACCAACGACACATTAGTCTTCCCCTTCTTCTATTGGCAGCTTGCCTTCGGCACAATTTTACACCTGTTCAGTGCACTTGAGTATGCCAACTCAGTAGCCAATCGTGAAGAAAGCGGCCGGGCCATGATGGCGCACTTTCAGGTAGCCATTGACATTGTCCTCGTCCGAGGACAATTCCATACCATAGTAGTTGTAGCCAAGGCCGACACTGGTAGTCTTCGTAAGACGGTGCTGGATATCCAGAGACGCGTAGTTCAGCGAGCCTTCGTAGCGATCAAAGTCCGTTCGGAAGATCTGGATCTTTACACCGACGGCCGTCTTATCGCTCAAGAAGATAGACGCATGCGCCCCGATAACCGGTAGCGGCGTGCTGGAATTCGATCGCTCCGTTTGCCCGGTTGCACTTGAGTTGAGATCGACTTCGAGTTCGGCAAGGTGGAAGCCGACCATGATGCCGAGTTCTTTTTGTGCGTCTCGGATCAACGAATAACTGTAGCCCGCACGAAAAATCCACGCGTCGATATTGGTGTCGAGGGTCGTTCCGGCGGGAAAAATTTCGTTACCGAAAGAGAGATCTTCGGTAAGCGTGGTGACAGAGTCACGCCCCAGCTTGAAGTAGCCGAACTCAAGTCGGTGGTAATTGCCAAGACGAACAGTCGCGTCCAACTGCAGCACCGTCTTTTCGTCAGCTGCGCCAAGAAAATCCTCGATGTCTGTTTCAAAACCGGGTACGCCATCGACGGTATCTTTCGCGACCTTGGTACTTATTTGATCGTGGAATGCGCCGATCCTGAACTCCCACTTGGGCGCACCTGGTGCAGAGAAGTCGTAATCACGCGGCTGAAAAACATTGGTGTTGTACGCAAGGCCAATGCGCGCGGACCAGATGTCGTCGCTATCGACGATTGGACTGTCTTTGATCGCCGAATCAAGAAACTCGAGGCCAATACCGCCGGAAAGCAGCCATTTATCATTAAGGGCGTAACCCCAACGCGCCTTGATCGCCAGGTTGGTCGCCGCATCGCCCGAATACGCGGGACGAGTGGGTGTCGCCGCCGCCGGCTTCACCGAATAATAGTAGTGGACATAGTCACTGTTCTGATGAATGAACTCGACGCTCGGCACGAGGTAACCGCGTGACCACTCCATCGGCAGAGAAAAAGCAAGCTGACTGATAAGGCCCTCATGGCGGTCGGATATTTCCGCGTAGGTCTTGGCGTTGATGTGCACCGGCCAACCGCGCCAACCGACCATCGGCCCAAGCTCAAGCGCCCACTCCCGATCCGCAACACCGATGAGTTCCTCGGCGTCACTATCGCCAAGACCGAGCGTTTGTACGCGCCCGACGACACCGAGCTCCCAATCGCCGTCACCGATCCAGCGCAGGCCGATGTCGCCATCCCGGATCAGGAGCCAATCGTCGGTAAAGGCTGAATCACGAAAGGCGGTGAGGAACGGATACGCGAAGCTGCCGTTCTCGGCCCCCGTGTACGGATTCTGCTCCCCCGTAACGGCAACACCGAGCGCGTAATCGTTCAGGTCGTAGTTACGGATGTAGTCGAGCAACGGGCCGGCGATCGCCCAGTCCGACAATAACAGGCCGCTTATAAGTGGCGGCAGAATTCTGCTATGTTTGTACAATGCGCTCAACCAGTGGAGTCAGGAAGCTGAATAAAAAGACAAATGTTTCGCGGTGGTATGTATTAATGCTGGCCGCCGCCACTTTACACTCCTCACCGATCGCTGCACAAGAATCGAGTTTCGATTTCGAGATTACGCCATACACCGCGTATCGGATCGGCGGCCAATTCGAAGAAGAAGAAGGCGACGGCGAATTCGAGCTGAATGACTCGAATTCTTTCGGGATCATGGTCAATTTTCGTGCAAACCCCAATGGGCAGTACGAATTGATCTACGGCCGCCAACAGACTGAGATCGACACCCAGGGCCTTTTCGTCAACGATCCGCTCTTTGATTTAGACGTTGAGTACCTTCAGTTCGGCGGCACTTATCTGTTCGACGGTAATAATGTGCGCCCGTTTATCGCATTAACGGTCGGAGTGACGCACTTCGATCCGCAACCTGCCGAATTCGGCACCGAGAATTTCTTCTCGTCCTCAATCGGCGGTGGCGTGCAACTCAATGCCACGAAGAGATTCGGTGTGCGTATCGAGGGACGTGTGTTCACGACGTTTTTGGACAATGACAGCAGCATCTTTTGCGAGAGTATCGGCGGTGCAGGCTCGTGCCTCATCCATGTGGACTCAACAATTCTGACCCAATGGGAAGCACTAGCCGGGCTGGTATTTCGCTTCTAATCGATGTTAGTTGTCTTCCACCACCGGGATGCCGCCAGTCAGTACAAAGTCGATTTCGGTGTCCATCTTGTTTTCAAGCTGGTAGAAGCGCGCGGCTTTAGTCGCCGGCACAATGCGGCGGAATTTCTTCCAGTATTTCTGCCGAATCTTCACGGTTTCCAGTTGGATCTTGAGCGCGTCCTTTATCGCCATCTCCGCGAATTCGTCATCCACGGTGCCGGCGCGATAGCGCTCGGCATAGGCCTCAACCAGTGACAGTTTACGTTCACGAACGCCACGGACTTTCTGCCGGTATTCTTCGTACAGGGGCCAGAACGCCTCGCCCTCTTCCGCGGTCAGGTCGAGGTTGATGAGGTGCGTCATATCTCTTTCGGCCTCGAGCAACTCTTTTGCCGCCTGGAGCTCTTGCGGGCTCATGACGGCATCGCTCCAGAATTGAGCATTGGCTGATGCTGCAGCCAATACCAGCACGAAAGAGGCTGGGATAAAGAAGGACCTGATGTTCATCGTTCAATGGCTCCCAAATGGGAATGCAACGTAATCAAATTACCGTGCATGCCCCGAAAATGACGAACGCCACCTCATCCCCGGACGCGGTCACCACCATTTTTCCGCTTATCTTATCAATGGCAATGCTCCAGGCCAGACCATCGTCCCGCACGCCCTCGACGCCATCATTCGAACCTTGAAGAACTAACAGGTGCTCCGTTTCTGCGGAACGCTCTATTCGTTGGGGCGGTCGGCTTTGATTGCGCGCGGACACAACAAGGGTTTTTTTCTTCGCGTCGATGCGAAAAAATTCAGCCGCGTTAATGTTGTCTGCTGTTACCGATTCGCAGCCGATACCAGCCGAACATTCACTCAAGTTCACCGCGGCACAGAGCATTGGTTTCGAGCCGTCAAAGTCGGCGGCAGCGGCAAGTCCAAAGGGAGCGAATGCAATCGCAGCGCAAAGCAGTTTGATATTTTTCATCTTAATCTCCTAACTGATGCTGTAGTCGCGGGCTTCCATGCAGCCTTTGTACGCGCGGTTATAGTTATGCTGCAGCTCCGCTAGTCGGGCTGCTTGCTCCTGCTCATAGGCATCCTGCTCCTGCTGTGCATTGCGATTTCGATCGCGCCGACGCATGGCACCGACGGCCATTCCAACTCCCGCGCCCTTCGCGGCGTCGTCGGAATTGCCGACGATAGCTCCAAGCGCAGCGCCACGAACGGCACCGCGAGCAACTGAACCATCGGGACTGGTATCGACCGAAGCTGTTTGCACTACTGGTGGATTCATAGGATCGAAGCCTGTCTGGTTCTTAGACCATACGTAACATTCAGATTCGTCTTTCTGCTGCTGCTCGGCATTCTGGTCATTTTTCGGATAGACGAAGAAGTTCTGTGCCAGCACGGCTGTAGAACAGCCAAGCAGGAAGCAGAAACAGACGATTTGGCGCTTTAACATGACGATATAACTCCTGGGGTAATCGATCGAACAAGGTGATCTTGTATCTAAAGGAAGCAGTTTATTGGGTCGCGTTTGCGATAACAAGCTCAGATTTAACCGGCCCCATCAGCGCATTCATATCTTCCGGTCAAAATGAGGATGCGTTAGACTGTACAGAGTTACCGGTTAATCAATAAGAACGAAACATAAGGAATTCTGATGAGACCCATCAACACAATCCACTTGCTTTGGGTTTCCATGGCAGCCCTCCTCGTCTCCGCTTGCGAAAAAGAAGTTGCTGAAACGCCGGAGCTCGTGCGACCCGTCCGGATACTGACGATTGCCGGTCTACAGGGCGGCGATACTCTTGATTATCCTGGCGAGATCCAGGGCGCGCAGAACGCGGATTTGGCCTTTGAAGTGGCGGGCCGGCTGATCGAACTTCCGGCTGAGGAAGGCATTACGGTGACCGAGAATCAGGTTCTTGCCCGGCTCGATCCGGCCGATTACCAATCCGCGCTCGATGCGGCACAAGCGCGATTCAATTCCGCCCAGGATACTTTCGACCGATACTCGGAAGTCTTCGAGCGCGGTGCGATCTCCCGGCAGGATTTCGACAATGCCCGCCGCCAGATCGAGGTCCAACGCGCGAATCTCACATCGGCGGAGAAAGCGCTGAGCGACACCGAGCTGCGCGCGCCGTTTGCCGGTCGCATCGGACGGACCTTCGTCGAGAACTTCAACAACATCCAGGCCAAGCAGCCGATACTGTCAATGCAGGACCTGACGCAGCTCGAGGTCGTCGTGAACATCCCCGAGCAGGACTGGTTGCACGCGAGACCGGGACTGACTTTGGCACAGCGATCCGAGCGCGTCCGACCCGAGGTCAGCTTGTCCACACTGGCAGACCGGACTTTTCCGGCAACAATCACCGAGGTCGCCGCTGCAGCGGATCCGGTAACAAGGACGTTTTCGGCTCATGCGCGGTTCGACCCACCCGGCGATGTCAGTATCCTGCCGGGTATGTCAGCCACCCTTACGATCACCGTGGCAAAGAACATCGAGGGGCTCGGAGGCGCCATCCAGGTTCCGGCGAACGCTATTATCGGCGGTGATGATGGTGGCAGCTACGTCTGGTTGGTCGATGCTACGACCATGACCGTCAGCCTCGCGCCGGTTACTTCAGGTCAATTGTCAGGGTCGGAAATCGACATTCTCGATGGTCTCGCAACAGGCGATCGTATCGCCGTGTCGGGTGTCCAGCACCTCGCAGATGGAATGAAAATCAGTGAGCTCACTGACTAGGAGCTCGCCATGAAACTTACCGAATTCTGTCTTGAAAACCGGACGACGACACTCGTCCTGACCGTCGTATTGATCGTTGCAGGCCTGGGCGCCTACAAGGACATGGGGCGGCTCGAAGATCCCGAGTTCACGATCAAGGACGCGCTGGTAATCACCCAATATCCCGGCGCTACGGCTGAGGAAGTCGAAGAAGAAGTCACCGACGAAATCGAGACTGCGGTGCAACAAATGGCGCAGCTCGACGAAGTCACCTCCGTGTCCTATCGG
>Ga0255039_10000577_pt1 | contig 11958 bp, 14 predicted proteins | sample BC1_12_1_MG_FD_181713 | JGI IMG/M metagenome (GOLD analysis project Ga0255039, IMG submission 181713) | Seawater microbial communities from Strait of Georgia, British Columbia, Canada - BC1_12_1 | ecosystem: Environmental > Aquatic > Marine > Strait | place: Canada: British Columbia | collected... | reverse complement strand
CCTTAAGTCTATTCTTCTCTTCTTTCTCTTCTGCCTTTTGTATACGCCTTGCTTCTGCTTTTGCTTTTCTAACTACCGCCCCTTTTGCCCTTGCTTTTGCTAAATGACTATAATCACGCTGTTTTTTTACTTTAACATTTTTCTCTCCAATATTTAATCTAACTTTACTTTTTGTAGGTTTCATAAATATATCACTTTCCTTTATGGGTTCTACTTTCATTTCAATATGTTCTTCAGATACATTCTCTCCATCAATACATTCCTCTTTCTTAATAACCTCGTCTATGTTATCAACTGGTTTTGGAAACATTCCCCCGTTCAAAGCATTATCCATTCTTTCTTGATTATTCATTTTTATAATTTATATACATATTAAAAAATTATAAAAATCTAAAAGTTTTTTTTTACTTTTCTAAATATTCTATATAACTATTATAATCGGTTAATTTATTAAAATGTATCATAGGAATATATAGATGTTTCTTTCTATCCTCAAAACCTCGTCGCCAGTCTACCCCGTCTTCTATTCTTACATCATTTTCTAATTTTGTTGGAAATCTATAAAAATAAATTCCATCAGTAAATTTAATAATTAAAAATACTTTCCAACCTTTCAACATTAATTTTCTGGCCTTTTTATATTTATTCTCTCCTACCATAGTTTCATTATACCTATCACTACGATTGCGTCTTGTCTTTATTTCCACTGCAATTTTATTGGCCGTATCCATCATATCAAGAGTTCGCCAACCTTGAGTATCAATATCAAATTTACAATTAAACCATTTACATAAACGAGGGTGTAAATAGCGTTCTGTTTTATCCCCCAATATCCGATCCGCTTTAATAATAGGGTCGTTGTTTTTTGCTGTAATTTTTACATTTTTAAATCTACGATTGTCTTCAAACAATATATTACTCATTATAGAATAGTAATATATTTTAATTTCGCCTGATTAACTTTAATTCCCCTAAAGGTTTTGTATGTTATTTGGAACATAATTAGCATTACCCGTAGTATTTGGTTTTTGTCTAAACATAATAGTAACGTCACTTCTATTTTCTAAAGAAGTTGCTTCTGTATTGTCGTCGTATGTAATCATTACATCAATCTTATTCAATTCCACTTCATTAAAATTATTAAGGTCAATCCAATTGATTACTGGCGCGGTATCGTTGTATATATTATTACTATTGATGGGGTCGTTTTGGATATAAGCATCTTGAGTTGCTACTACCGCAATAGTTTTATTTTGAGTACTTCTTACTCCATTTTGACTTTGAATATCTAGATTTGTTAACTGAATATGGAGAGAATTAACTCTTTCTGATAAATGAATAGAATGACCTCCATTTAATCCATAAAGAACATACGGAACAGCAGGAGGGCCAACAATATTATTATTTAACAAAGTAGGAGCAGTTTCATATCCAAGTATATCGCCAATAATAGTATCTGGACTATTTATGAAAAAATATTCATCTCCAAAAATCGTTCTATTCTCAGACAGCCCTGCTGTAGTTTTGACTGGGTTCATAACAATTTTCACTTCTTTTTCTGATAAACCTTGACTATCAAAACCTTCTGGAGTTAACCCCTCTAACCGAGGAGTTGGAACAGGAGGAACGCCAGAAGTATTAATGCATAAAGTTCCAAGTTCATCTAACGAGCGACCCTCATAATAGGAAGTAGAAGTTAAAGGCAACATATTTAAATCTTTGTCTAAATATTGATTTTGGTCCAAACGATATGATTTTCTATAATCAAAAAATCCTTTTCTTAAAGTACCCGCACTCATATTGGAAGTTGGGTATTCAACAAGAGTTAAATCCCCAAAATAACCTGGAATTAAAATTTGGGCTTGGACTGATGGATTATTATTCATATCGTACAATAATTTCCATTCGTTTGCTGGGTTGCTAGTAACATTTCCAGGAGCAAATGGTTCGTCTGTTTCTTGTCTGTATCCATAAGTATACTCAACCGCCATACAATAAGGAGAAGTCCATCTAAATCTAACGGCAAAATTAGAAGGATTTAAACCGCTTGGTTGGGGATTTGCGCAATTACAAGCAAATCCATTAGCAACCGCGTCCGCTGTTAAATCTAAAGTTTTTACATCTATATAAGAACTTTCCCCAGGCAAAGAACTTGGGTCTAAAACTCTAACAACCATAACGGGATATTGTTCTCCTGGATTTGCCCCTGGTCTTACTTCTATATCGCAACCAATCAAAAAACGAGCAACAGCCCCTTCAGCAACAATAGCCGAGGAAGAAGAATTCAGATCCATTCTTTCAACATATCTACGCCTACTATTTGTTACGTTAGTTGAACCAGGCATATTTTCCATTAAAGGTATTGATTGAATTCCAAAACTTTCACTTATTCCACACCAAGTTCCTCTATTCGCTGGTATGCCGTTTGGATTAGGATAATCAGCCAAAGCAAATCCGGAAGGTAAATTTCTAAATGTTTTTATAGCATAACCATTACCATTAAAAGTATGTCCTGGAACAAACCCGCCCGCTATAGGAGTTATTTGACTTGTATATTGTTTTATTCCTGTATTACTTGTAACCATACCATATTGCCCTTTGTTTGGGCCAGTTATTTGTTGATTAAACAAGAATGTATTAATTGGATTACCACCACCAGTTCCCTGGGGAGAAATTACTTGAACGCCAGTCCAACCGCAATCATAAAAATTAGTAAACCCAGTCGCAACGGGATTAACCACTCCTGGGTTAATATTTACTCGTTGACTTGGGCCAAACCCAACTCCTCCGAAGCCCGAATTAGCATAATAAGGACTATCTACAGTTACAATATCATAATCAATATGGTCTAAACCTAGTGTAGAAATACCAGCAATTCCATTATATCCTCCACTATTCCAACCTTGATTTGCTACATCTTCAATATCCCGTTGTTCCAATCTAATTTGACTTTTATTACCAGAAGTAATAAACCAATCCCAACCATATTGATTAATTTCTTGACTTACTCCTTCATAAATTCCAGTTGTTTTACTTTGCGCTGTAAAATTACCATCAAATTGGTATTGATTACAAAGTCGCGACATATTATTAAATACCAATCGCCAATTAGAAACAACCCCTCCCTCAACAAATAAAGGAATTGTAGGATTTAATAGAGGTGTACCTGTTAATGTATAAATAATTTCATCATCTATAAATCCAGTTCTGGCCTGTTGAAAAGATGATTTAACATATCCAACTTGAGCGTTTCTTGGAAGTCTAATGGGATTTGTAAAATAATTACTCCATCTATAAGGTAAAAGATGAGTATCTGGAACAGCAGGCGTACTACTATCTCTTGAATTATCATCATTTTTGAGAAAAACTAAACTCATATTATAATCTCTACTGATATTATAAAATGTTTAAAAGAATTAAACAAAATAGGAAAAAACTAAAAACTTTTCGTAATTCTTATAAATCTATTCATAACCCAAATAACGAAGAAATGAATGGGAAGATTGATTTAGAAGCAAGTGAATACCACGCTATATACCACGATAAGGGTATTCCTAAAAGGCGAATGCCGAAAGATAGTCAGGTTTTTGGAACAAAACCAACTAAATAGTTTGATTATATTAATGAGTAAAATATTTAAAAATATCTTCTGTTCTGTTATTATATAATGACCGAAGATAAAGAATATAGCCAAGAAGAACTTTTAGCAATCGCCAAAAAATACGAACAGGGTAAAAAGAAGCATAGGGACAATATGAGAGATTATATGCGAGAATATCGTAAAACAGATAAAGGTAAAGATGTAGGTAATTCATCTGCTAGGAAATATTTAGACAAAAATAGAGAGAAGATAAATGAGAGGCGTAGACAGAGATATGCCGAACTAAAATTATTGAAAGCAAATAAAAATAGTAGTTATTAATATATAATGAATAGTCAAATGAATAAACAAGATGCCGTTGGAGAAGTTCCAGATAAAGGAAAAGGTAATGTTAGAAAAGTATCTAGCGCTGGTAAAACTTGGGTTGATTTTGCTCGCCCTTATCTTCAACGAAAAAAAGCGGGAGGAATGAAACAGGCTAGTATTGATTATAAAAAAACAAAAGCCAAAAGAGATAAGGTTAAGGCGAAAAAACCAAAGAAATCTAAAATTACAAAAGAAAAAGCCATTAAAGTCAAAAAAGAAAAAGTTGTAAAAAATGGTAAACTTCAAGCAAAACGAATTAAAACGAAAAAAACTAAAATGCCCCCAAAACAAGAAACTGGAGGATATTAAAATAATTGAATTTTTTGAACTTAATTATTTTATTTAGGTAATGTATAAATGGATTTTACAGCCTCGCCCTATCAACAGACAATTCCTTCCCGTTCTACATTCGCTCCCTCGGATCATCAATTATCTTACAAAAGTTCTAGCACTTTGAGATTTGAAATTCCCCAGTTTCTTGCGTTCATAGACCCTCGCCAGTCGTACTTGAAATTTAATATTAAAGTTACTGCATCTTCCCCTGCTCGTTTTAGTAATAAATGTGGGGTTGCTTCAATCCTTAACAATCTCCGTTTGTATGATTTACAGGGAAATTGTACCATAGAAAATTTACAGTCGTATGCAGAGATGTGCGAGAAATTTAGTCATTATAGTGAAAATACATCTGTTCGCAATAAACGCGCTCTTCTTGAATTACTTGAACCAACATCTAGACGCTCGGGTGCTGAAAGTGTTCCTTATGCTTCTAATCCAGCCAATACTTTTAACAACTCGCAATTATCGGAATGTTATAAAACTGGTCCTTTTGCTTATAGTGTAGACGCCTCAACTACTAGGGCAACCAACGAAGACGCCACTCCTAATACTTGCGAATGCGCTCTTAAACTTTCACTTTCAGGTGTCCTTGGGGGTTCTCGTATGTTTGCTAATGGAATTGTCGGGGGTACAAGATTGGAACTTGACTTAAATTCGGCTGGTAAAGCATTAGAATTATGGTCTGGAGATGGTATTGTAGATGATACAGGCGCTTATATTCCCACTCTTCCAGGTTCTTGTCGTTTTGGTATTGCTTCTGCTCTTCCAAATGCAGCAAATCCAGTTACTACTATTGTTCTTAATGTAGATGTTGTAAGTGGCGCAAATATGGTTGCTACTGCTCCTGCTATTACCGCTGCAGCGCTCCTAGATAGAACTAAAGTAGTTAAAAATGGGGCTGTTGGCGCTTCTAATTTAATTATTGGTCGTAATCTTTGGGGTTATACATCTGCTAATCCTCCAGTTTGGAGTGATATGGGTAAAATCGTTTCTCTTGCTTATAATGGTAATGAGGTAGCGGGTGGCGCGGTAGAATTAACAATTACTTTAGACGGAACGGGAACAAATGGCGACCAGTTTCAAGGTGGCGCTGGAGGCGGAACTGCTGGTCCTTTTCTTGACTTAACGAATAGTTGCGGTATTAAATTATCTGATGCTACGGCAGTTCAAGAATACGAATTAACTGATGTTGAACTTGTTTTAAAAACCGCTTCTCCTCCAGCCTCGTACGTCCAGCAAATTCAAAAATCTGTTATGACGGAACAAGGTTTTACATTTGATTATATGACTGCTAATTGCTATAGAAATAATGTCCCCCCTGGCGAAGTTTTATCAACGCTAAACATTCCCGCTTTTAATGAACGGGCTGTAGCAATACATTGTATGCCGTTAGAAAATGGTCTAGCAGAAAGTATGGAAAATGATAATATGAAAAGTGTTCTTGATGGAATTCAACACTATAATTTTTATGTGAACGGGAAATCCCAGCCCACTAGAAAAGTGTCTTTAGGACGATTAAATAACTCACCCCCTTTAGTAGAACAATTAGCATTATGGGAAGTTGAGAAAAGTATGTCTACCTCTAGAGTTGTTACTAGAAATCTTCAAGAGCCAGAAAAGAATTTCGTTATTAGTCGCGCACTCGCTAGATACGGGGGCGTTTACGACCTTCGCTCTGACGGCAATATCAGTTTAAGAGTAGAATATTCTACAGCAACTCCTCCAACAAAACAAAAACTATTTGTTTCTTATATTATGGGTCTTCGCAGATTAATTGTAGGAAAAGATGGTTGCCGAGTTGAACTTTAAATAAATATAATTTAAATGAAAATTAATTTATATTTGTTACTTATATAATGAATTTCAAACGAGAAGTATTACAAATTCAACCAACTAATCTTGGTTCGGGTGTCTTTGGCGCGAGGAATGGGTTACCCCAGATAATTCTAGAAATTCCACGAGTGCCTAAAATTATGGACGGCAAAAGTTTAAGAATAAATGGGACTATGAGTATTTTTTCAAGTACAGGAGTAAAACCCCAAAATACATCAAACTTTTTTGTTGACGCAGCGCCCGTAAATGATATATTTATGGACGGACGGACAGGAATGAGTAGCGTAATTGATGTACTATCTATCCAAAATTTAGAGGGGGCCACATATGAAACGATAAAAAACTATTCACGAATGGCTAGTTCGGTATCCCCGTTAAATGAGAGCGTTGAAAACTACCTTAATGGAGGTATTGATGGACTTTATGGAGGTCTTTCAAAAGAAGTTTCAACCGCTAGTAAATGTGATAATAAATTTGATTTTTCTCTCCCTTTACTCGCAGGATTTCTAAACGGGTCAGGAGGTATAGACCTTCAGTTGATAAAAGGTTGTAGAATTATTTTAAATTTAAGTCCAGACAATATGGTTCTTCGCAATAATCATTGGCGAAATATTAATTCTACGGGTGGTACTGCTCTTGGCGGGGCATATTACGAATTATCAAATATTTCCTTGAGTGTAACTTGCGAAACGCCCGATCAACAAGGCCAAAATGCTATGATTGCTAATCAACAAGGTTCTTGGGATTATGATGCCTTTTCATCTTTCTATAATGTAATTCAATCCAACGACCATAATGCTATTATGAATATTAATACTGGACGAACTATCTCAACAATTATGAACCTTGTTCCTAGTAAATTTTTAAATAATTATAATTACAATTCCCTTTGGACTTCTCAATTACTTACTGAAAATGCAGCAGGAATTCTTAAAAATAGAGTTGTTATGACGGACCTTACATTTACTAAAGGAGGCCTCCGCATACCCTTGGACTATATGACGACATCAGGTCCCTCCCAAGAAATTGGGGTGTCTACTAGTTTTAAGAATTTTGAGGAACTTAACGCAATTAGAAATGTTTGGTCTTTATCTAATTTTGAAAAATCACTTACTACAGAACTCTCTCTGCCTTTAGGAAACAATATTGCAGCAGGGTCGGCAAGTCAACAGGCTAGGTTTAGTTTGGTTAATGGTTATTCTATGAATTACGAAGATAAAATCCAGCAATACAATCTTGGAGTATCATACGACCATATTACTTATAATGGATTAGATTTTCGCGGAACTCCATTAGGATTACGCATTCAAAGTGTAGCCCCTACTGGAACATCACTTCGTCCTCATTCCCTTTTTATGTTTGTAAAGCATAAGAATACTATCGTCTTTCAAAACGGACAAGTGAGAGTAATTATGTAGATTTTAGAAATCTACGGCAAATTTTGTTAATACTTTTTTTAAAAGTATAATTTTAACTTAATAATTTGAACTTTATTAAATTATTAAAATATCTAGTTAGTTTATAATATGGCTTCAGGTAGAGGATTACCATCAGTTTTAAGAACTCAAACTTACGAACGACCAGTACAACAGGATATTACAACAGATATTCTGTACCCAGTTTCAATAAATCAAAAACAAGCAAAGTGGATTTTAGACCGTAAAGGTGTTTTAGATAGTAATTCAGCAATTATTTTGCGCCAAACTTGTAATCAAGTGGGGGGTGTTGATATGGATTGTTATTTACCAACTTCTACAGGAATTCTCGGCGCAATTTCTCGCGCATATTTAACTATAGGTGGACGAAGAGTAAGTAATTTAGAAAGTGTAGGACATTGGGCGACTTGGAAAAGATTACATTGGAGTGATGAATATAAAACAGGTGTCGCTAATGTAAAACAAGGTGGCGCTGATGTTTTTTGCGGTAGTGCTTCTAGAACTGTATCCGCAATTGCTCCAGCAGACCCGACAAAAATTAATGCTAGAGGTTTTGATGCTCCTTATGGCGCTTTAGGAAGGGTGAGTGATGAATTTTGTAAAGATGGGGCTACTGGAGTAATGCAGGCAGGACTTACAGATACGAGTACGCCCGCAGGCCAAGTCCTTACTCATCTACGCGAAACAACGCCCGAATGGTCCATCACCCTTTCTCAAATCATTCCCTTTTTAAAAGGCCTACAATTACCTCTTTTTGCTATGAGAGAAGAAGTTGCTATTGTTGTTGAATGGAATGAAAATATTTTCGGTCATAGATTTTGCGTTCCTGCAGCCAACCTTGCTTCTCAAAATGCTATTTTTAGTGAAATTTCAACCAGAGATGTTTACCTTTGCGCTGATTATTTATTCTTTCCAAATCAGTTAGAATTGCTTACGCAGGAGATGATGACTGGAGGCGGTTATGATATTCCTTATGATGAAATTCAAGTCGTAGAAAATACTGAACCAGCAGTAGCGGGAGCGGGTCAAAGGGCGTTTGATACTCAACTTGCTCTTGGCGGTAAAAAAGTAAAAGCCGTTATTATGCAACAGCAACAGGTTGATGCAGCAGGATTGTCTTATGCTAATATTGGTCGTTATAATTCTATTGCTCTTCGTTTAGGGCAGAGTATGAATTTGTTTATTGATAGTCAACCATTTTATTCAAAAGATATTACTAATCAATCTCTTATGCTTCAAGAAGCAAATCAAGTTGAGGGTATTCCTCTCCAGTTATGCGATTACAGATGGTCTTGGACTAATCAAGTTGACGCAGCGGGAGCAATTTCCAAACCTGGTTTATCGGATCGCTTGTATAACGGATATGCGAATAGCGACGAAGCGGGAACAGCCCAGTTTTTAGCAATTAAAATGGAGAATGCTATGGGTCAAGGTCGTCGTATTTCTAACCTTCCTATGATTTGGAAAAGACAAGCCACTTTGGCTGGAGCGCAGGCTGGCGACCAGTTTAAACTCCGCTTCTTCTGTATTACTCAACGCCTTTGTAATATTTCAAATGGTATAGTTCATACAATAGAATAAATAAGTAAAATATTTAGAATTTATAATATCAGTTTATATTATAAATAATGGAAGAGATGAGAGAAGAAAAAATGACTTTAGACGAAGCAAAAAAGATGTTTATTAATCCCTATTGGGCTGATGTTAGTGGAAATATTCAACCTTTATGTTTATGTTTTAAAGCCGACAAAGCAACAAAATATCCCCCAGAATTAATTCCGTATGCTTCAAATGTAGTTAGTGGAACTGACCCAAGTGGTAATGATTGTAAAGTTATACTTTGTAATAGATGTTTAGAATATAATATTAAATATCAAAAAGAAATGGAAGGTCAAGAACAAACTCCAGGCGATAGTGGTTTATATGTTCCTTCTGATGTTTTTGCGAAGGAGGAAGAAAATTAATATATCAGTTTATATTATAACTAATGGCGAATTTTTATAAGAAAGTTAAAAAAGGCGTAAAAGATAAAAATGATGATTATGCTACTCCTAACTCCGCTTGGGACGCGGTATTAAAATATATATCAAAAGATAAAGTGATATACGAACCATTCTATTTAAATGGGGGTTCGGGGGCATATATTAAAAGTTTAGGTTATAAAGTTATTCATAAGGAATGTGATTTTTATACTTGGTATAAAACATTTGAATACGATTTAATTTTAAGTAATCCTGCTTTTAGTGATGTAAAAAATATACTACCATTCTTATTTGATTTAGATAAACCATTTTGTTTATTGATGCCGTCTTCAAAATTACATACCCAATATTTAGCAAAATACTTTAAACAAACGGATAGAAAATTACAAATATTAGTACCAAGAAAACGCATTCATTTTGAAAAATATGTTGATAAAAAGAAAGTTGAAAACTGGAAACCCCAAACTTGTTTTGATTGTTATTGGTATTGTTATAAAATGGGTTTACCAGAAGATATAATATTTATGTAATATAAATGACGAAATACTCTCAAATAGTAAATGATTGTAAAAAATGTCCCAAAATAAATCATAAATATGGAACGATACATTTCTCTTCAAGTCATAATAAAATATTCAGACAATTACAAAGAGTTGAGGGTTGGAAACCAAATGATATTAGACTTATGAAACATTATATTGTTGTTAACAGATTAACCATATACCAATCATTTAAAAAAGTATTTTATAGCCATAATATATAATGGGTTATATTATTACAGCATATACAAGAGCGAGGGCGAGAAAATTAGGGGTTCAAGTTAAATTAGCAAAAAACAAAAAGAAGAAATTAGATGTATTTAAAAATGGTAAAAAAATTAGTAGTGTAGGCAGTCGGGGAATGGGTGATTTTCCAACATATAAAAGAACCAAAGGTCTGGAATTTGCGAAAAAAAGACAAAAGGCATATAAATCTAGAATGGCGAAAAATAGAAAAAAAGTAGGAAGTCCTGGATATTATGCCGATCAACTTTTATGGTAACCTTTTGTCTAATCTTTTGGAAAAGATTAATTTTTCTCTCCAAATAATATTATGAATAGTACAAATATTATTTCAACATCTAAAGATGTATCTATTGGTTGGGAATACTCTACAATTATTTTAGGTGTTCTCTTTTTTACAAGTGAGGTAATGCCTTTTTTAAAAAAAACAAAAGGTAATGGACTTGCTGAAACATTAGTTTGTTTATTAAGAGGGTCAAGTTGTATGGCGGAGAAGATTGCTGATACAATAGAACAACAGCAAAAACCCAAGGAGGTTGTATAATAAAAAAATGTTTATTGAATATATATATGGGAAATATTGTTTCATATTTATATTCTGGAGAGAAAAATAGTATAACCCCGAATAGTTTTGCCCCTATGCCTCCTAATAAATTTCATAATTATGCTATAGAAAGGAGGTCCTCCCCCAAATCTCAAAAACAAAAACAACAATTAAGAGAATATAAGAATTTATCTGTTGAAAGTTTGGAAGATTTTTTTGATAAGTATAATCATTAAAACATTTAAATTATTATAATATAATTAGTTAATATATAATGTACGGAAATATGGCTCGCGGAATGGGTAGTTATAATGCTGGGGCTTCTGCTATTTCTAGCAACGCTATGCAATTTAGAAGTGACGTAGACAATATTAAAAGTAGCAATAAGGCTTTGGTCCAAAGTACTTACGCTGCAAACGATTTAAAACACTTATACGACATAGGAACAGAAGGAGCAATAAGAGCATTAAAACCTATGATTGGAAAAGGTTTAGGACACATATATGAAAAAACAGGTTTAAAAGAATGGGACAACAAAGCAACTCAAGCCGTATCTGATTTTCGTAAAAAATTGGGTATGGAAGAAAGTCCAGAAACAAATAGCGTAGATGGTAATCCATCAGCATCAGCGGAAAGTCCTTCGTCAGAAGTAAGTGGAACTCAAGGAGGTTCTAGTGAGGGCTTGGATACAGAACCTAGAATAGCAAGACCTAATAACCCAAATACAAATGAGGAATTTCAAAGAGGCCAAGGCTCTGACGAAACGGCAAGAGGTAGTACAGAATTAGATGATGTTTCTAGTGAACGACCATTTATAGATGAAACTCCAGACCCATACGGGCGGGCTGATACTAGCCAAAGAGTATTTGGAGAAACAAAAGACGATAGAGATGATATGGAGGAAGATGATGGACCTACAGACCCAGGACCTACAAGAGGAACTGATGGGGTTGCTCCAGAAGACGGACCTGCTGATGCGGGGGCTGATGTCGGGGGAGATATTGCTGCAGACGCAGGAGGAGAGGCTGGAACGGAGGCACTTGGCGCTGGAGAAGAAGCACTCGGTACAGCGTTGGAT
>Ga0255039_10000574_pt1 | contig 12004 bp, 10 predicted proteins | sample BC1_12_1_MG_FD_181713 | JGI IMG/M metagenome (GOLD analysis project Ga0255039, IMG submission 181713) | Seawater microbial communities from Strait of Georgia, British Columbia, Canada - BC1_12_1 | ecosystem: Environmental > Aquatic > Marine > Strait | place: Canada: British Columbia | collected... | reverse complement strand
AGGCAGCTTGGGTGTTCAACTGTCTCCTGCTCAACAAGCACTACAAGAGCAGCTGTTAGGACAAGCTCAAGGATTGTTTGGTCAAGCAGATGTTGATCCAGCCGCTGCACAGATGGCCCTGTATGAGCAAATGAGAGCCGTACAGCGTCCTGAAGAAGAGCGTCAGCGTCTTGCACTAGAAGAGCGTATGCTTTCACAGGGACGCTTAGGACTATCCTCCTCAGCTTACGGTGGTTCTTCACCTGAACTACTAGCTATGGAGACAGCACGTCAAGAAGCAATGGCTCGTGCTAACTTAGGCGCTAGACAACAAGCAATGGCTGAACAAGCACAAGCAGTTGGTCTTGGTCAAGGGCTCTTAAGTTCAGGCTTTATGCCACAGCAGCAGGCACTTTCATTACTAGAAGCGGGTCAGATACCAGCAGGTTTAGCTCAGCAAGGAAGACTAACGGGTACAGGGCTTCAAGCACAGTTAGGTAGCTTGGGGCTGGAGTCTTATATGCAAGGCGCTTCGTTGGCTAATGAGTTAAGACAACAGCAACTAGCTAACACGCTACAAACTGTTACAGGTAGACAAGACACTACAGGAGATTTTGTAGGTGGCTTACTGGGGCAGATCTTTGGTAAAGGTAGAACCCCGCAGGATGCTGTTGTTGATCTGTCTCCTTATGAGTTGAATTTCCTTTCATCTCGAGTAGGTGGGACACCTCCTTCAGCAGCATCAGCAGCAGGACTGGCACGTCTCAATGCAATGTTATCAGGTGATGACGAAGACTTAATCGATCCAAAAGGCGGTGGACAATAATGGCTAAAACAGATTTAGTAGGTTTATTAACAGGTATTGGGTCTTCTCCTATAGACCCTACAATAGCTATGACTCCTAGACAGGCCGCTCTACAACGAGGCGCACAGTATGGTCAAGGGTTTCGACGTAGCGTTGGTGCTTTAACAGGCGCAGACACGCGCACTAACCCAGAAACGGCTGCTGCGGCTATGCGTGGATTAGATATTACTGATCCTGAAGACCAGCCTAAAATATTGCAAATTGTGCGTAAATATTCTCCAGAAAAAGAAGCACAAGTCACTGCGGCAATTGGAGCACTTGCTGAAAAAGAAAAAGAAAAAATCTATAGAGGGGCTTTAGTTGCTAAAGCTAGAGCTTTAGGATTAAATGACACCGCAGATTTAGTTGCCGGTGGTGCTCCTACGAAAGCAGCAGAAGAACAAATATTAGAAGCTGAAGAACGTAACATAATAAGTAAACAAGGACGTAAGGGAAAAGCGGCTCTCGCTCGTTCAAAAAACGCAGGGTCTGTTGTAGTTGAAAGTATCCTAAAAGGTCAATACGATAATATGTCAGATACTTTGTTTTTAGAGCACTTACGTGGTGAAAAAGCAGAGTTAAAGACATTTAAACAAATGGTTGATGGTGAAGAAACTGTACGTCCTTTCCGCGTTAATGAGTCAGGTCAAGTTTATAACGCTTCTATTGACAAATGGGTCAATCCGGTTGATTTAGGTTTGACACAAGCCCCTCAAGTTACTAAAGATATTTCTCAAGCCAATACTTTTGCATCGCGTCTTACTGAAGGGGCTTCTAACAACTTCTTAGAACTTAACGAAGCAGCAAGAACAGCAGAAGAAATACTGACATTAAATAACAGATCTAAAGTATTAATGGATGAAGGAATTAAAACAGGGTTTGGAGCTAACTTTAGACTAAACACAGCAAGACTAGCTAAAGAACTAGGTTTAGTTCCGATGTCACTGGACGATGTTGCAGCAACTGAAGAGTTTATAGCAATACGAGCAAGACAGTTAATGAAACTGCTTCCTGCTTTCGGCTCAGGAAGTGGCATTTCGGATCGAGATGTTGACATCGCTAGAGGAATTGCAGGTGGTGATGTTTCTTTGGATCAAGAAGCGTTAAGACGTATTCTATACATGGAAGAAACTTTAGCTAGGGATTTAATTGAAAAAAATAACAAGTCGCTAGAGCGTATGATGAAAATCACAGGAGAAGAAATGAGTCCTGCTGTTGCTGAAGGTTTTTATATATCGCTGCCTAAACGAGAAGACTACGCTATTCCCCCTAACGCTGCTAGATATTTACAATAAAGGAAAATTAAATGGCTTACACACAAGAACAGTTAATCACTGCGCTTAGAAAAGCTGACGCTGCTCAAGATCTTTTAGCAGTTAATGAACTAACAGGAATGCTTGAGGCTTTAGAGCCTAAACCTCCTGTAGAGGGTTATGATCCTTCTGCTTTTACTTCTCCTGAACAATATCGTAAAACATTAGGAGCTATGAGCGAAACAGTTTCCGACTTACCTGTATTTGCTAAAGAGCTAAGACAAGAGTTTGATGACCCTGCTGATCCTGAAGCAGCATGGGCTTTAGCAACTACTAAAAGAGGGGTTTTAGGTACAGGATTAGAGTTATTAGGTCAAGGTGCTAAACTTTCGCTTATGGCGCTAAGTGAACATACTCCAGACTCTGTTGAAAAGAAGATAGTAGACACTCTAACACCAGTTGCTAAAGTTGTGGCTGACAGCCCTATAGGCGATTTTGCCAGCTGGTCTTGGGATGAGTACATGGAGTGGAAAAATGACAACCCACGTAAAGGAAGGGCTTTAGAAGGTGTTGTGAATGTTGCTGAGCTTTTTGTCCCTCCCCTGCGTAGAACTCCAGTTACAGACGATAGATCTTTAGTTAGAACACTAGCTGACGAGCAGTATGGTCGCGCTGTAGAATTAGAAACAGGTAAACGTAGAGACTTTTTAAACACTGTAATTACCCCTATTGAAACAAAAGCGAACAACGAAAAACGAGCGGCGCGTATGACTCAGGATGAGAAGGGTCGAAACATCTATCAGCCGACAGATGATGAAATTGAAATGGTCAACGTGTTGTCTCGTATTGATGAAATAGATCAAAAGCAGTCTTTTGTAAAAATACGAGAAATTTTAGAAAAGCAAGTAAAAACCACTCACGATAATTTAAACAACTTGCTAAAGAAGTCTAAGTTTAAGTTTAACACTAAAAAGCTTGTTAAAAAAATGGAAGCACAAGTAGCTAAGCAATTAGATGAGAACCCTGTTCTAGTTGGCGATGCAGGTAAAGTAGCTACTAAAATATTTAACAGAGCAGTCAGGTTACTAGCTGAAACAGATGGCTCTCCTGCTGCTGTAATGGATGTCCGTAGGCAGTTAGATGATTGGGCTAAGAAACAAGGTAAGTCTTCTTATGATGGTAATGAAAACGCTTATACAGTAGCTCAAAGATCAGTTAGAGATTTCCTTAATGACGCTGTGTCAGAAGCAGTACCTGAAACTGCTGTTTTAGAGAAGCTACGTCGACAACATTTATTACTACGCGCTAAAGATAGGGTTTTGCCTAAATCGGCTGTTGAAGCAGACACTAAGTTAGGAAGATCTTTACAAAACATAATGAAAGCTACAGATACGACTGTTTCTAAAACTGCTTTAGGTAAAATAGGGACTGTTTCTGTTGCGGCTTCTGTATTAGGAGGTGCTGCTTTTTTAAACATACTTCCCACATTGACAGCTTTAGCTGCTACTGGTACTTTAGGCTATGCTGTATATAGAGGAAGTGTCAGTCCCACATTACGTAAAACACTGTCTAAAGGTTTACGAGAGATAGACGATGTGTTGTCTAAGAAGAGTCTAGGTAACGAAATGCGTAAAGCGTTACAAGCTGATCGTGCTGTTTTTATTGAGCTGATGAAACTGCCCACAGCGCCTGAAGGGGCTGATGAAGAACAAGAGGAAACTGTAAAATGAGCGACGCGCTAGACAACGATACTTCTTTTTGGGACAACCTTAAAAGACGCACAAATAATGTAAAAAGAACAGCGAGTAGGCAAAACCCTGACGATAATCCTTACTTAAACTCTGCTGAATTAGGTATAGCGGCTTTAGGTCAAACAGCGGGATATTTGGGAGATGTTGCGGGAGAGTTTGTTCCTGAGTCCTTTCAACAAGTCGGAGAGTATCTTGGAGAAGCAGTTATGTCTACTTCTCCTGCACAAACTGTTTCTCGTTTTTTGTCAGATGTCTCTGAAGAATACCCACGTACTTCAGATTTAACAGGGAATCTTTTTAATATAGCGGGGGCTGGTGGCGCAGGAGTTTTAACTAAGAGTGCTGCAAGAAGCACAGGGAATCTAGCCAATCAAGTTGCTTCCACGATGCCTACGTTAATTGAAGGTTTTTATTCTGGAACACCATATACTTCTTTTCTCAGAGACGCTTTAAACGAAGTTCCTCGTTCTGTTTCAGCTAGAACAAGCGCCGCAGAACGTGCATCTGAACGAGTCACTGGCATTCCTTCTGCTAAACTAGACGATATAGAAAATAGAAGTAAAGTTGCACAACGGATGGAGAAGCAGGCGGCCTCTAACAAACGAAACGCAAACATAGCACAAAAGCTTGGTTTTGAAAAACAAGCAAAAAAATACAACGCAACAGCAGAGAATCTTCTTAATAAAGCAAAAATTTCTGGTCAGGATTCAGAGTTTACTGCTATGTCTATTGAAGCGGGAAGAACACCTAAAATTTCAGCTATAAGCGAAAGAGGGGCCTTATGGAACAGCCCTTACAACTTAGCGTATTACGATGCAGCCATACCAAGAGAAGAGGTAGGTAGGCTCTCAGAAGGAATAGGAAATAAAAATAGAATAGCAGATGACATACCGGAAGATATTGTTGGGGCAGCTACAAATCATCTGGTAAACGGGCCGCACATAACGGAGAGCCGTTTTCAAGATAAACTGTTTGAGTTTCAAATAAAAGCCACAGAGGCAAGTAGAAAGTCTGGGGTTATAGAAGGATCAGGCGCAGGTAAAGGCTCTTTAATTATGCGCTCCTTTTTTAACAGCGCAAAGGAAAAAACAACTAGCGGTATTCAAAAGTACGCTAATAAAATTAAGTCTTTAGAAGGCCGTGATTTAACCCCTGAAGACACCATAGAGTTTGCTCAGTTAGCAGCGACTTTAAACAAAGACAATGTTAAACTCCTTAATCTAGGCAGACGAGGAGCTAGGGTTAGAGCAGATGATGACGGGGCTGCTTATTTAGATAGAATCTCAAAAGCAAGAGCAATGAAAAGAGCAGGTAAAGAACCGGCGGAGGCTCAAGCAGACGCTCTATTAACTTTTGAAGAACTCATAGAGGCGGGAAAAATTAAACCTGCTAGAATTACAGACGCAGACGGTACTGTCGTTAGTAATTTAGACTATGACAAAATTAAAAAACCAAACAAGTTTATAAAAACATCTACATACTTTGCTTCTCAACAAAAGGAATTAGGAGGTGTCAACCAATGGGTTGCTATTGATCCGTACAATAAAACCACATACGGAATGATTAGTGACGGCCATGACATTTTTGGGATGAACCCAATAGGAGGACACTCAGTAATTACTGCTCAACCTATAATGAAACAGAACTGGTCAGACGTAGGTTTTAAAGACCAACACAAAAGCAACGTAGACAAAAAAAAAGTAAGCGACTTAGTAAAGGAAGTAGAGAGAAGAACAGGAGTTAAAGCCCCTAAGAACATACGTGACGCTAAAAACAAAGAGTACTACAAAGCTGCTAAGAACTGGACGAAAACCGCGCTAAGGGCAAAGCAAACGCCCACTGCTGGTGAAATTAAAGCGGCTAATAAATCTAAAGCTAAACTTGTTTCTGCTCCCGTACTAGGTACAGGTTTATTAACAGGACAGGCACTGGCTCAAAACAACCAAGAGGAATAAAAAAGGGGCCACTTAAGGCCCCTTAGTTTTATCTACACTATTTCACACGCACCACCTACACACGCTAACTCTTGTGACCCTGTAGTATTATCCTCCATTTCAAAATACTCTAGGTCACTCCACTTCACACCAACCGGCATTGCAGCTACTAACTCTTCATACTTTTCAGCGTCAATGTCCTCATAAGGAGCCTGCTGATATACATGATCGCTATACGGCAACAAACTAATACCACTACACAGATCAAAGTTATCCCATATCCATTGAGCCACCTGCAAGAACTCGTCATCCGTGTAGTACACAGTGATACTTGGCTTATGCTCGCACCAATGGTTCTGGTAAGCCTTCCAAAGTTCTAACTGCTGCATCGCCCCTACCTGATTCACTGTCACAGAAGACTCTGGAGCTTTTACTGGGAAGCTGAAAACCAAAGAAGCTTTGCTCATCAAGTCCTGCTCTACTGGGAAGCCAGCCGTTGACATAAACTGTGCAAGCGGGTCTTTCTTATCGCTACGAACTCTGCGAATGTAATGCTTAGAGAAGCGAGGATGGATACCGCTAGCAGAGTCAACAAGCTGAGATACAGTACCGCTAGGCTTAACACATGTAATAGCCGCAGACTGATTAATACCAAGTTTAGCAGCCCATTTCTCATTAGTTTTAACAGCAACGTCACGTATCTGTTCAAGCCATTTCTCCAAGTCTGGGGAATCACCTTTGCTCAACAAGTAGTGATCCATGATACCTGTCATACTTACGCCAAGCAGGGCCTCTTCCTCTGTGTTCCTCTTCCATACATTCCGTAGATAGCGGAAGTCCGTCAGCGTAGCCTGTAGAGTACCGATGATGGCCGCTACTTCTGCCTTCTTCTTCAGTGTTGACAGGTCATCTTGAGGACGCACTACAATCTCTGACAGATTACAGAACTGATTACTACGCAGAATGATCTCAGAGCAAGGGTTAGTCCCAAAGTCATGCTCAGGATCTCGTCTACCATTACGCGCTGCGATCTTCTTAGCTGCTATGCGACTGAAGATACCACGCTCTCCTGCCTTAGACTCGTACATCGTCTGCATCTCTGCTAGGAAAGACTCGAAGTCTGGCTTCTCAGTGTACGCTACAGAGTTGTTAGCAAGCCTGCGTTGACCCTCAGTATCCCACCAGTTACCTGACTTAGCCTTAGCCATACGTGGGTCAGACAGGTTAGAGAGACTAATCAGTGCAGACCTACGCACACCGCCTACAACTACAATGTCAGCAATCTTACAGCAGATGTCATGGCACTCAATGCTGGTTAGCTTACGTCCTGCGGCCTTCTGGAAAATGCCCACACAGAAGTTGAACAGATCATCTAAAGGTTCAGGGCCAGAGGCTCGACCACCGAAGGTTTTAAGTCTAGCGCCAGCTCCTCTGATCTTGTGCATGTCCCACTTAGGTATCTTACCAGCATAAAGAAGACTAATAAGTTCTCTAAAGGCAGATGCCCAGCCTATCTTACTATCCGCTACAACAACGACAGTATCTGTAGGGTGGAAAGTCTCAGCAATCTCCGGGAGCTTGTTAATGAACGCTCTCTCTACACTGAAGCCCACACCTGTGCCGCACATAAGGACATACATTAGCTCATCAAAGCTTCGTGGTGAGTCAATATGTAGGTAGCTACAGTTGAACCCTGCTACGTTGTCCTTAGCTAGTGCAGGCCCTGCTGTCATCATGCAACGCATGGAGGGCATCACGTCCATCTCTAAGATAGCCTCTTTAAGCATGGTGTAGTCCTTGCCCTTCAGCTGACCACGGTCTTTAAAGAAGTCTACATAGCGTGTTACTGTCTCTTGCCAGTTCTCACGCCTGCCTTCCTCTGGCAACCAACGGGCATAGCGGCTCTTGTGTATAAACTGTTGGTACTGATCCATTACTTATTCTCCTTTATTACCATTTCTGTTAGTTTGTTTAAGTACCATCCAGCTTTCTGTAAGTCCTCTACCTGCTTGCCCTTGTAGTCATAGCGCCATAAGTACTTCATGCAGTTGCCTTTGAGGTACCCCTTGAATGCCGCACTAGACATAGACTCTTCGATAGCTTCAATGCACTCGACGTTGCCTGTGTTGTAGTGACTAGGGTTATTCACCGGGTCTAGTTCTTTAGCTTCCTCCGCAGCCATGTTAATATAAGGCTCCATTGCTGGGTGTTTCTTACGTAGTGCATCCCACTGTGCCGGTGTTGCGTCGTTAATACTCATCGTCAAAATCCTCTTCTAATCTATCAAAATGTCTAAGTATTCTGTGTTCAAAAGCGTCTACTAAATCCACCGTAGTGATAGACAAGAGTTCACAAATTAAATCTTCATCGAGATGTTGAACAAGACGCTCCTTTAGTTCCTCCAGTGTTAGTGCCATTATACTTTCTTCCTTTTAATATAACGTGTCAGTTCTTTAGCCGTTGCAACAGTGAAGTGTTTAAAGCCTTCCTTGTCACACCACTCACCCATTGTAATCTTACCACCCTTGCGTACCTTCTTGCTGGGGTTTGACAACACAAAGATTAACTCCCACTCAGGCATTGAGTCTCTAATGGCCGTGTACTTTTGAGTATCCCCTACCCTGAAGAAGCCTTTACACTCGATAAGTACTGCCTTGTCTTCGTGTACGAAGTCCGGTAAGTATTTCTTATGTATAGTGTAGGACAGTCCGTATGGCTCAAAAAGGTACTGCCCGTCTAGCTTCTCTGACAAGTCCTTCTCTAGTCCTGATCTAAAAGCCCTCTTCATCTATTTTGATCTCCTGTACTCGTGGCTCGTTTACTACGTTTACTAAGTACTTTGGCCCGTAGGAGTACTTGAAGACTCTTAACTCTGGGTAACAGTGGTCTTTGAACTGACAATAAGAGCAACCAATAGAGAGCTTTGAGTTTCCTGATTTGCCGTCCGGCACAGGTTGGTAACACCACTCCTTCGGTTCTGGCTGCTCTACTAGCTTTTTTATGTGCTTGACTCTTTCAGCTATATCTCCTTTTAGAGCCGCATACACAGGAGCTTGAGTATCCTCTAGGTCATACTTGAGGTAAGTCAAGTGGCCGTTAGCCTTGTCCATAGCCAACCAGCCAAACTGTGTTTCGCCTTCTGAATGAGCGTATGCCTTGATCTGATCTATGTAACCAAAGGGATCGTCAAAGGCCAGTGATCCGTCCTTAAACTTCTTGAATCCAAAACTGCTAGCAGACTTGACATCGGTCACAACGCCGTCTATCTTGCAGTCCATGTGACCTACAATACCCTCTACCTTGCAGACCTTCTGCTCGTCAGTGACAGTGTGTCCTGCCATACGTGTCAGAAACAACAACATCTCTTCAATCAGGTGACCGTACATAAACTTAATGTAGGTGTGTGGTTGTAGTTTCTCACCTTCTGTACCATTAACATGATTCCAGAGATACTTGTCGGTGCGGCCGATATTTGACAAGCGTAGCTTGCGGTTATCCTCTCGCTTCTTCCGACCAAACTCAGTACGCATCAGGGCTTTAACGCCTTCCCCGAACTTCTCTATCTCTGCCTCTACATCTACAGATGGGTCAGCGTCCTTGCTTTCCATCAGTGCGTAGATGTCCGCTACTACATTGTCCGTTGTTTTATTAGTACTCATGTATCACTTCCAGTATTAGTTCGTTTGCTATCGGGGGTGGCAACCTGAACCACTCGTTGATGTTGTCACATTCCTTTGCTAATCTTGTGTGTGCTGCTGACTCCGCTGCTCTCCTGTCATCTACCTCGTAGGAATAAACCAAGATGTAGTCTCTGAACGGTGAGGATGTTTGATAACTCTTAAGCCTGTCCTCTGAGTCTACTGCCATCCCTACCTTAACCCACTCAGGCCACGCAGGGTTAGTCATTACATATACATACCCTTCTTTGACTTGGTTGTACACTTCCTGTGTTTTCCAGCCAAACAGTTTAGCCAACAGACTGGGTGACCTTTCCCCTCTCTTAATCCTATTCTCTACTCTGCGTATGTCATAACATGCCTTACATTTGTAATGCTTCTTAGCTACAAAGGACTCATACCAGTTGTCTTGCGTTAAAGGTACTGAGCAGCTGATACACTCCTTATCAATGGGTGTCTGCCCAGCTTCGTCCGACTTTGTAATCTCCTGCAAGGGGACAGTTGAGTTTGAAGTGGACTCCTGCTGCTTCAACACAGCTGACTGCAAGTCTTCCGAAAACCTCTGATTTCTTTTGTTCGACCTCTGTCTGGATTTCATCGTGTATGTTTCCTATTATGTTGTAGTCTATACCCCATATTGTAGCATATTCATGCAACAAACACAAGGCTTTCTTCATCACAATGGCACCTGCTGATTGTAACAAACTGTTTAGTGCCGCATGTTCTGATCGTATAAAGACCCGTCTCCTATCCAAGCCAAGAACATAGCCTCTTGTAGCTGCCACTCCAACTCGTTCTCGTAGTGTTCCAAGAGCAGGCGTATTTGATAGGAACTTTTCCTTAAGTCTTCGACCGTCCTTTGCATTTCCTCCAACGATACTTCCGATCTTAGCGTCACCGGCTCCATATAAAAAAGCGTAGATGAAAGTCTTTGCTTGATCTCGAGTGTCAAGGCCCGCAGCCAGCTGGTTTGCCGTGTGAATATCTCCGTTGAGAATTTCATTAGTATAGTCCTCGTCGTTCATATAGTGTGCTAACATTCTTAATTCTAGTCCTGAAGCGTCCATACCTACTAGATCGTAACCCTCCGGTACTGTCCACACATCACGACATTCCTTGCCGTAAGGTGAATAGACTGCTGGGACTTGACCCATGTTAGGGCTAGAGTGCGTCATACGTCCTGTAACAGCGCCGTTAGCGTTGACATAACCGTGTACCCTACCGTCGTCCTCGACTGCATCTAACCAGCTTTGAACCTGAGCAATACGCTTCTGTATCATCAAGTACTCACCAATCAATGCCGCCTCTGGTATGCCCTTCACTTTACTAAGCACCGCCTCGTCTACTATAGGCTGTCCTTTGTCCGTGAACTGCGAAGGCTTCCAGCCAAAGTACTGTAGGTAACGGCCTATCTGCTGCCGGGAACCCAAGTTAAACGCTGGAAAATCAACACGACTAAACTCACCGCCTACTGTATCCCAAAGGTCTCCTAAGAATTTGAGCCCAACAGTAGAGAGCGTACCATCCTTCTTAATCTTGGGGGTAATTTGTCGGACAAATGTCGGTAACGGTATGAAAGTCGCATGTACTTTGTCTTCAAGCTCATATTTCTTCTCCTTTAATTCTGCAAGTAATAAAAAAGCTTTCTCTTGATCTAGCGTCCAGCCTCTTTTAATTTGGCGCGATATAATATATTGCACTCGATGTTCAAGACTAATGCTTTCACTTCCAAAACCGTCAAGGTCTCGAAGTAATCTCTTGTACACCAAGACATTGACCTTAACGTCCAGTACGCAATAGTCCACCATGTCCTGCGAATAGTTATCCCAATCATTATGTTCTCCTTTGGGTTGGTTTAGTCTGTCTCCCCAGCTTGCAAGCGAATGGCCTCCTTCGCGTGAAGGGTTTGCCAATCGAGACATGACTAGAGTATCAGACACTTTACAGTTGCTGAAGTCTGTGCCTAGTAGCTGCTCAAGTACTGGTATGTCATAGTCAATGATGTTGTGACCTATGATCTCACAGTTCCCTAGTGCTGCAATGTAATCGTTAAAAGTAGGTAGCGTAGAACCTGAGAATATCTTAGTCTCACCGGTGTCTAGCTCCTGCACCACAATCACCCAGACCTTTGTAGGCTTCAAGCCGTTTGCTTCAATGTCAAATACTATCTGCTTCATTAGAACTCCGCTTTGTCATCTGGTATTGGACAGTTAGTCTCGATCATGCGACCGGACTCCTTATCGTAGTACAGGTAACATGCGGGGCCAGTTAGTCCAACAAATCTATTTTTCAATACACGCACACAAGTGGTGTTCCGTATCTCTGGATCAGCGTGTTGTTGGTCACGCTCCAAGCCTATAACTATGTCGCTAAGTTGCGCGATCGCCGCCGATCCTCTGAGTTCTCCCAAAGAAATCTTACCGCCGTCCTCGTGTGCCTTAGCGCCGCTGGGCCTGCGAAGGTGTGATACTAGGAATAGCCCTACACCTGTCTCCTGAACCAGCTTGCGGAGGTTGGTCATAATACTGTCGATAGCCTTACGTTCGTCACCGTTGTCCTGATCCGA
>Ga0255039_10000573_pt1 | contig 12033 bp, 10 predicted proteins | sample BC1_12_1_MG_FD_181713 | JGI IMG/M metagenome (GOLD analysis project Ga0255039, IMG submission 181713) | Seawater microbial communities from Strait of Georgia, British Columbia, Canada - BC1_12_1 | ecosystem: Environmental > Aquatic > Marine > Strait | place: Canada: British Columbia | collected... | reverse complement strand
ATAATCTGGAGCAGTATCTAAATCAACAAAATTATCTATTGATCCGACAGGTTGTCCGAGCATTTTTTTCTTTTTGTATTCTGAAAAGATTTGATCCGAGATGTCTGGAAAATCTGATAGATTTGTCGTACTTGCGTTAATTGGTGTTGATGTACTGGTATCATACAAAGGTTGATTTACCAAAGGCGCGGTATGTTTATCATCAAACTCATCAGCCCTTCTGTGAGGATCAGCAATATCATAATTATCTAACGCATCACTTACAAGAATTTCATTAAATACCATTGGTTTTCTGTATTCGTCCATATATTAATAACAACTATTTTAATAATTTTCAATCTTTCTTCTCGTTCATGAGTTTAGCATAAACTGCCTCCATCTGTTTTTCGTTAAGAGGTAATTTATATAATATAAATGTATCGTCGTTGTTCATTTCTTTTTTATGTTTTTTTAAAAAATGTTCTTTCTTTTGCATTGCATCCATAATTTGACCATTTTCAAATTGTTCTTTTTCTAGTTGTTCTTGTTTAATATCAGACATTATATAATAATAGATACTATTTTATTATCTATTTAATATACGATGTCACGAAAACAAAAAGTTGTTTCGTCTTTTCCATCATTGAAGGAATGGCATGCTATAGGTGGGTATAATTTTAATGGACCGGGAACTCGTGTTACCGATAGAATTAGTTTAAATTATAAAGGTAAAGTTGGAACGGAATCTTATTTTTTACCAAAAAATAAACTAGATAGACAGGCAATAGAACACGATTTTATGTATTACCAACCAGATAATCTGGCACGTGTATTAGCAGATGTTAAATATTACGAGAATGTTAGAAATTTACCAGGAGAAGATGGTAGTAAATTATTATCCAGATTTTTTATGCAATCGCAAATAATAAGTAGAACACTTAAAGAATCCAGTAAGCTCGCATTACCATTCGTTGCGTCAGATCAAGCTTTAAGAGATTTTTTTAAACTATTAAGTGTGCCACCAGTCGCAGGAAAAGGTAGTATCATGGGATGGGCGTTTAATCCAGCCAAAGGAGTCGCTCCACCGAGACTTAAGAATTTTTTTAAAAATTGGTATAATATTAAAGGCACTCGTAGAGGTTCTCAAACATCATTTAGAAAAGAAATATTGAAAAAATATTTAATACCTTTAGTGTTAGGATATGGTATTAATCATATATTAGAAGATGGTTTAGTGCAACCATTTTACAGGTCATATAAAATGATTATTGATACTCTAGAACATACTGAAAATTGGAAATTATTAAACAAAAATAATAATGAAGTTATGAAATCATACGATACATATCTAAAATCTGTTGGTTCATATGATAAGACTGGTAATTTTGTTATTTCAACCGACATCAATGTTAAAAATGCAAAACGACAATATTTAGCATTTTTCACGAAATTTAAAAATTATATCCGTTTCGTGAATTCAAATTATGCAGATCATCCAGGTTTTGTAAAACATAAAATTCCAGTGTTAAATATACAGAATTTAGAAAAAGTCGCATTTCCAGAGATGGCAATTACTAAACCTCTTGTTTTACCAGATGTAATTAAGAAAGAAATAAAAAACCAAACAAACATATATAATAAAACTTTATTTGGTACTGATATAATGCAGGAAATTTTAACGCCACGACAAATGTTTAGTATTAAAAGTAATGATTACATTGATTTATATAATCAAACATTAGGAGGTAATATTACATCTCAAAAAAAATTAGTTAAAGAGTTATCTAAACCAGAAAATCAAACAGATCGTGTTGAGTTATGGAACCATATATATAGAAAAGTCGGACATGAGATAGATGATTTTCCGAGATTACATAAAACAATGCAGATTATTAATGAAATCTCTAAAAAAGAGCACGTTAAAGTACCATCAGGTGCTAGTGAGATTGATTATATTCGTTCAATTGAGGACACTTTAGAAGAATTCCATTTAGATGAAATTCCACATATTCCAGAACAAAAGACTGGTCCACGAGCTATGTCACCGGTCAGACCAGATGGACAAGAGGTTCCAGATTCGGAGCAAAATTTTGGATCAAGAGGATTACCCGCTGGTGTTAAGATTACACAAGCTGAAAATATACCGGTTGAAAATATTGAAGATGCCAAAGCTTTAGTAGCCAGAGATGAATATATACCAGAATTTATACCCAAACGAGATGCCTTTACGGCAGACGCTGAGAACTTTACATCTGAGACACAAGTGAATACTTCTGGGGTTCAAACATCAGAACAAGGTATGTTGAGACCACATTTTAAAAATACAACTAAAAAGGCAGTTGACCAAGCATTAAATAAATCTCCAGAAGAACAAATTAAAGATTTTACAAATTTCTTTATTTTTGATATTCCTTCGGATCAAACTGGACAAGGGTCCTCTGAAACTAATCCGTTTGTTAAGCAAAATGAACAACGAGAAGCTTTTATACGACTTGGTGAAATTAAACAAGATTTTAATACGACTTATAATATTTTTGAGGGTGTCAATGAGGATAAAAGATTTTGGGGAGAGCATCCAAAATTATCACACGTTCAAGCAGAATTTACAGAAAATAAAAATAAATCAGAAGAGGCTGAATTTTTAAAAACATACAATAAAGGAAATAATGGATTATTTCCACAAGACCAAAGCAGACAAGAAGTTGATAAATGGCAACCGATTTATCAAACACCAAATAACTTCTTTAAAGGAACGTTATATCCGTTTCAAAAGACAACTAACGATACATTATTTGTATCTAAATTTAAATCAAATCTCAATTATTTTATTGAACCATAAGTATATGAGTTATAAAATTAATCCATTAAAATCTAAACGTGATGGTATATACAAGACAAAAGCACAAAAGGCGCATATCATGCCTCCTCCTGGCACCATGGTCGTTGTTGGTAGTACTGGTTCTGGAAAAACAACAATAATTGGTAATTTACTTTCTCAGAAGAACATGTTAAAAAATTATTTTGATGAGATATATATCTTTTGTTTATCTCCATGTACAACACTTATTGATAACGTTAAACAAATTAAAGAGCATAATGTATTCTTAGAAGATGATCCAGGCAAACTAGCGGAATTATTTAATAACCAAAAATCTTCTGTCGATAGTATCGGATTCAAAAGAGCGAAACATATTTTATTTATTTTAGACGATATTATACAAAGTAATAAATTTTTGAATAGCAAATCGTTAAGCGATATTTTCTTTGGAGGAACACATAGTAAAACTTCACTTTGGTTATTATCTCAGAACTATATGTCTGTACCGAGGAGGTTGAGGATGAACGCCCATAGTCTTATAATTTGCCACGGGGTCAATTTAACCGAAATTGAGAGATTTTCAACAGAATGGCAGTCACCTTATATGAATAAAAGTGAATTTACAAAGTTAGTTCAATTTGCATTAACTGATGCATATTCGTTTTTATTCGTTAACGGAACCCATCCGGATAAAAAAGAGATGTACAGAAGCGGGTTCGGAACTATACTTTCAATCAAATAATGGTCTCAGTTTCAAAGACTCAATACTAAAAGGCTTAGTTTCAATATTTAAATTCTTCTTTTCCACATTTTTTACGACTTCTAATAAGAGTTTGTAAAATTCATTTAATTCATCTATATTTAATGCTGTGCTATTTTTAGCAAAATATGCATAATTAAAATATTTTGATGGATTTATATCGTTCTCCCGGCAGATTACGAGAGTTTTATTTATTTTATATAATAAGCAGTCTTTACAGGATATATAATAATGTATTTTCTCCATATGGACTTTCAGCAAGTGTTTTGTTCCGCTACGATACTTACAATAGTTACATTTAAACTTACTTCTACATCTTAGACAAGTTCTCAGGCGTCGCCCAGTAGTGTTTAGATAAAGTTTATTTTGGCGATAGCATTTGCAGACGGCGCAGCGTGTATGTGGTACTTCTCCTTCGATAAGTGCCTTAGATTCCATATAATATATCATAAGATAATATATTATATATATTTTACATGTTCTTTTATATGACAAAGGGTTGCCAACGACAACTGATATACAAGTATCTTTTTATTTGTTACAAAAACGATAATATCTTTTATCTTTCAAATAAGATTAAATCTAAACTGAACGAATTGGACCTCCTCTAAAAGGTATCTGACAAGTTGTATTATAATATATTAAAAAGGTGAAAAGACACTTTTACACCTTTTACAAGACTTTGCACCTTTTATAAAAGGCGTCGTGAGGGACCTTATTGTACAATTTTTTTTCTCTTCTTATATATTTTTATTTAGAAATTAAAAAATATATATAAAGAGAGCCCTGTGGAGGACCTTTAAAAGGTGAAAAGGTGCAAGCTTTCCGCAACCTAACATTTTTTTATAAAATATAAAATATAATTTTTTATATTTTATATTTATATTGTGAGGACCAAGGTTGCGGAAAACTTTCACCTTTTTCACCCTCTAAAATGTGCCATCTAGTCCCTTCAAATGGTGTTTTTATGCTTCTAAAAACACGGGTGTTTTTTAACTTTCACCTTTTCACCTTTTTTTATAGATCATTATCGCTATTCTCTTCAAAAGAATCAATCATGATAAATGAAATTCTGTCAAATACATAACCTCTTTTTGTTCTTCGTCTCGGTAATCTATCGCACAAATTTTTATTAAATTTAAGCTTACCAATACCTTGATGACAATTATTTCTTGTTGCCCATGAACTAAACGATTCATATAAATCAATTGATGTAATTGTATTTAATATCTTTTGTTGCTTATCCATAATACTCCAAGTTTTTGTATCAACAATATTACAACATTCAGATATAAAAGAACCAACAACGTCGTTATCATCAATTTTACTTTGAATATATGCAGTGACAATCTTTGGTTTTTTAATACCATCTTGTCTCACTTTATAGAATTCAATACAACCAACTACAAGCCAACTAAAGAAAATATCAATTTCATGTCCAACTTGTGCGTATTTCTCAATTAAAGAATCATCTGCCTCATAATACGATATTTTACTTTCATCATATATACCAGTTGATTTCTCTAATTTAAGCCCTTCTTTGTTGAGAAAGCGTGAAGTATGCGGGTTAAAACATAATCTATCAATTATAGCCCTGTCTTGAACATCAAATTTTGGGATAACGTTCGTTGATACGATTAATTTACAAAAAGGTTTAATTGTTCTAGTCTTTCTACCATAACACTCACGGACGCCCTCAATTTCATCAGCACTAGCGATTTTTTTAATCATTTCACTATCCAATGTATCATTATCCTCTAGTTCTTGAGTAATAATTAATCTTTTTCCATCAATCGGAATTAAATGCGATGTGTGTCCTCCTTGATTTTTACTTCTATGTGCCTTTGGATCAAAAACAATAACACCTTTACCAATAAATCCTGTAAATTCACCAAGAACGATAGCTAATGCTTTAATAATACTTGATTTACCATTACGTCCATCTCCATGATCTATATCAATATCACGAACACACCGACCAGATAGATAAGAACCCATTTTAATTTGTTTATATCTGATATATTCTGGATCATCCATATATATCTGATTAACGAATTTATATAATGTTGCTTTGTCTTCTTTTGTCCATGATTTTTCTGTATGATACGATACGGGACATTCTAAAGAAAACATGTCAGTTTTAGTTCTATCTCTTGTCTTACCTGTTTTAAGGTCTATTACTAATCCACCTCGTACGGGTAATAAATCATGCTTTCGGTTAATCTCATTAATAAAGTTTTCATTTAAAAATCTATATTTGGCGAAAGTATAAATATTTTTAACACCACGAGCTGATTTAATAATTGATCTTATATTTTTACATTGGTCATATATATTTTGTTGTTTCGTAATCTCCTTTGATGTTTTAGAGTTTTTTTTACTTTTGCTTGTATATAAAAGTTTTATTTTAGTTGTTGATATATTCATCAATTCCTTGATAGCTTTCAAAATTAAAGAATCTTTACCAGATATTTTAAGCATTAATTCCCCATATGTTGTCTGTTCCCATAAACGAGTTTTGTTCGTCCAAACATACCCATCACCATTATCATTAATAATCACTAAATTATCTTTTTCCATTTCATAGAAAATATCCGATAGTGATCTATCTGTGATATCGTCCTCTTTAATACATTGTTTGATTTTTTTACGAACTATTTTATATTTTTTAATGTCATCATCACTGGCATTATCATAAGAATCAATCTTATCTGGGAATGTAAACCCTTCTGTCATTGGTTTAATTTTAATGTCAATATCAATATCCAACGTGTCTTTGATATATTTCATACATTTTTTGATTTCATAATCCTTACCTTCTTTAAAGGGTACCATGATTCCATCAAAACATAATACTGCATTGTCGCATTTATTATAAAAAATATGCATCTGTTGTAATATCTTATTTTCCCAATCGCATAAAATAGTATTCATAAAACTAGCTTCATGATTTCTATCTTTACCATTTTCAATTCTAAGCTTTTTGCGTACATCAAACTCTTCTTTATTCTCTCTAGAAAAACATGCATGAATTTTAATTAATTCATCTTTATATTTATTTCCAAATCTTGTTTTAGTCTTTAATTTATTATAACTCTTAGTTCCACCATTTGTTAAAGATAAGTATGCAGATTTAATAACATCTCTGGTGTCGCCTTTATGCTGTTTAAATATCTCTTCACGATTAAGAACATATCTTGATAAATATTTATGAGGATATTTATTTTTAATACATAACCATTCTAAAATAACTGGATGACAATTAACAATATCAATATCAATATATAAACCTAACGCTATTGAATGTCTAATTTCACGTGCCATTGATTGTAAGGAACGTGATCTAACTGCATTGAATCTACCATATCCTTTATTTTGTTTATATAAAACATCTATGATACCATATTTACTTTTACTTAAATAATCTTTAGCTATTAACAATGGATTATAATTTTTATCTTTAAATACTTTTTTCCTCATTTGTGTTTTATAGTCAGACCAGTTTTCAATGATATAATTTAATTTATGTTGATCAAATCTTTCTGAAAGATTGATAAATTTATCAATTGATTCCTCTTTTTGCATTTTTGATGCTTCTTCATCTTCAACTGATTTAAGAAAACTATTAAATAGTGATTTAAGATTCTTCTTTTTATCAACCGACATTATATAAATAATTATATATTATATTTTTTAAATAGACGCAGATTATTATAATATCTAATGAATTAATTTAAAAAAGACATACATTATATATTATAATAATGTGTAATTCTTATAATGATGGACAACGTAAATTAATGATGAATTTGAGTGAATTTATGTTACATCATAAAAAAAATGTATTTAAATTAATTGGAGGTGCTGGAACTGGTAAAACATATTGTTTATCTAGATTTATATTAAAACATCAACAATGTAATAATATTGTAATCACGGCACCAACACATAAAGCATTACAAGTTTTAAGGCAAAGTATAAAAAACGATAAACTAAAATATGTAACAATCCATAGATGTTTAGGATATGAGCAACACTACGATAAAGAAGGTAAATCAACACCAAAATTTGATTTATCTAATTTTAATCATGCTTGTTCTATAAATGAAGAACTTCCAACAATATTAATTATTGATGAAATAAGTATGATCAGCGATAAGTTATTTAATTGTATTAAGGAACTACACACAATGCATCATTTTAAACTTATTTTAACAGGTGATTCGTGCCAATTGCCGTCTTTAGAAAATAAAATGGTTGATAATAAACAAGTAATATATCCAAAAATATCAAATATATTTAACTATTATAACTTTGAACACAACTTAACAGAAATTCAAAGAACTGATAAAAAAATATTATGCGAGACATATCAAATTTTCAGAGATTATGTATTATTTAATGATTATGAAAAGTTTCTCACTGCATTAAATCATATTAAAAAACAAAAATCAGATTTTGTTAAATTCACCAACAAAAATTATAAATTTGAGATGCAAATAATGAAAAGTTTTAAACAGAACCAAACTGCGGTGATAGCTTCTTCAAATGAAAAAGTTCAACATTATAATGATGTTATACACGAGGATTTATATCCGAAGTCTAATTTAAAATGGCATGTGGACCAAGGTGTTTATTTCACGTCATTTTTTGCATATATAAAAGATGATATTTCTTCAAAATTTTATACAAGTCAACAATGTAAAATTCTAGAAGTAGAAAAAAGTACTTTGTATAATTCATATTTTAAAAAAACATTTAATGTTATAAAATTAAAATTAAGCGTATTAGATATAGAAGGTAAGCAATCAGATGTGATTGATGTACACGTTCATCATCCAGAACACGAAGAAGAAAACAAATTATTTATAAGTAATTTTAGAAAAAAATTAAAAGAAAAAATATCAAGAGACATTAAGACATCTAATGCCATTTCTAAAGCTTGGGTTATTTTTTACTTCAATAAAAAATGTATAAATTGTCCGATCACGTTTAGTTATTGCACCACAACTTATAAAGCACAAGGTAGTACATATGATAATGTATTTATTGATATGGATAATATATTAATGTGTAGATCTAGGTCAGAACTTCAACTAACACGCGAACTATACACAGCAATTTCAAGAGCGAAACATAAATTATATCTGTTATTAGATTTAGATAAACTGAATGATAAAAAAACATGCAGTAGATGCCGATGTACAAAAAGTATAAACGAATTTCAATATAATGAAAAATCGTTTAAGTTGTGTAGTAAGTGCAGATCAACAACAAATAAATCAAGAAAAAAAAAATAATTAACTAACACAAAAAATTAATATTTGTCATTAAAATAATGATGAATATTTTTTAATCCAGTAAAGTGTAAGTTTGACTTACCTTTTTATATATGTTATGTATATAATGCCAACTATTCGAGAATTAAAAGCAAAAATCAAAAAATATAAAGATGAAAACTGCGCGGGTATTTCTCGTATGAAGAAAGCGAATTTAATTATAATGGCAGATAAACTTGGTTTGAATCCAACAAGTAATGATGTTAAAAGTTTAAGGTCTGTTATTAAAGATCATCAACTAAAACATTGTTTTGCATACTCCAAATTATCAAAACCAAAGTTAATTCAAATGTGTAAAAAACTCGGTCTGTTAGATTCAGAATCTAAAGAACGCGAATCTAAAAAATTAGAATCAAAACGAAGCTCACGTGTTTCAACTGAAACAGAAGACGAAAGGGCGGTCAGACGTCGTGTGTTAGGTCCAATTCTAGAAGACGAATCGTCTGAGATAATGAGAAGAACTGCACGCATCAACCGGGGATATGACGAACCGATTAAACTAAAATTGAAAAAAAAGAAAAAAAGTGTACAAAGACAAAGACCAGTAGGTCCAGCACCACATAGACCAGCGTTACCATCTTTACCACAAAGAGCACCAACACTGCCACCTTTACCACCACTACAACATCCCGATGAAATGACACGTATCATGAGGCATATTTTTAAAATGAATCTTAAAATCCTTAAAAAACTGGATAAATAATATTAAGTAATTACTTATTTAACTTAAAAAATATTATATATATATAATATATGGTGCTTCACAATTACTTTAAAGATTTAAATATTTCAGAATCAAGCAAAACGACCTATAATTACTCAATTAAAAGATTACTTAAATTATCTAAGTCAGATGATCTGAAAATTATCAATCAACCGGATGCTGTAGATAAATTGATATCTGATATTGTTATCAAGTCAAGACAAATCATGTATACAAGTTTAGTTAATTATCTTAAATGTAATGATCCAACGAATCTTAAATTAATTGAAATATATCAGGCGAAGTCTAGTATAACACAAAATACAATCACTGCTAAACTAAAAGAACAAAAAATGGATTTAGTTAAAAGTGAAGCTATGATAGATACAAAAGATCTAAAAAAAGTGTCAAAGTCCATTATGAAAGAAATTAAATTGAGCGAGGAAGGTTCAAAGAATCATTATAAATTGTGTCAGTATCATTTGATTGTTAATTTATATTTAAAAATAGGATGTCGTTTAGATATCGGTCAAATGTCGGTAGTTAGTCCAAAACAATATACTGAGCTAAATGATGACCAGCAAAGAGGAACTAACTATTTAATAATTAGTCCGAAAAAAAAATATTTATTTCAGTTTAATGCTTTCAAGAATGTACGCAGTATTGGTCCAGTACAATTTACACCGGATAGGTATCTAGTGGGACTTTTGAACAAATGGTTTAAAATAAACAAAAGCACATATTTATTAACAACTTTGGATAGAGTTGGACAGCTTGGACGAAGTGGTCTTGGAAGAATATTAAGAGTTATTTTTAAAGTATATTTAGGTAAAACTAAGTCGTCTGTCAATTGCATTAGACATGGTATGATTACCGAATCATGTAAAGGACAGAAAAGTATAAAAAAGTTGGAGGTTGAGGCTTCAAAGTTTTTTCATAATAACTCCACACATCAGATGTATAGAAATATTGTTTAAATAATAAAAAAGGACTTAAAGATTAAACTATATACTAAATTATATAATGGACAACTATAATACTGAAATCAAACACATTACATGTTCTCTTTGTTCTCAAAGAATGTTAAGAACTAGTTTTAAAAGACATCTTAAAACTAAGAAACATGCTTTAAATGTTGCCAAAGAGAAAAAGTTTATGAATTGTACAACTTGCGATAAAAAAGTATTAAAACGTAATTTTAACAGACATTGTAAGAGTAAAGATCATATTCATAAATCTTCAAAATATCCAAACGAAATATTAAAAATAATTCGGGGATATTCTGGATATTATATGGATAAATATATTAAAGATGCACATATCAGAGAACGCAAATTCTTGGAACTTGATGCAGAATTAGATAATTTACCACTGGGAAAAGAGTTTTTTGAAACAATTAAAGTTATTTATGATGTTGAACAATTTGTGCGAATCGTGGTAAGATTACTTATGTTTTGGGAAAATGAAGGCATGAATGATAATACAACAATACATGACTACTCATATGAAATGTGTATGAAATATATGGAAATAATTAAATTTATTGTGGAATCCTGGTTATATCATGAGATATCTGAGTCTTTCACATGTGCTTTAGAAACTGATATATATGATCCAAATTTAAACGACATAATTGATGGATATTATTAAAAAATAATAAATAAAATATAAATAAAAAATAAAAAAAAACCAAACTATACATTGATAAAATGTATAGTTTGGTTTTTTTGCGTTACTTCTAAAAGTATATACAAGTAACGCAAAAAAACCAAACTATACATTTTAGCAATGTATAGTTTGGTTTTTTTTTATTTTTTATTTATATTTTTTTTTATTTTATTATTATTATTATTATTTTATTTTATTTTATTATTATTATTATTATTTTATTTTATCATACTGAGAGCGTCCATATTCATTTGATAAACAGAAGTTAATATGTGTTTCATTTCACCAATTGTGTATTTAATCTCGGACATATTCTGTGTATAAAATGGAGGCAATGGAGGTAATGGGGGTAAATATTGCACATTTGGACTAGCATTCATTTTTTGAATTTGTTTTATTTTTTGTCTCATTTTATCTGGATGGGGAAGTGGAGGTAAAGGAGGCAAAACTGGAATTTCTGAATTTTTGATATGCCGTTTTGATGAAAAATGTCTTTTTTTAGATGTTCTCAAAATTGTAATTTTACAACACAAACAGGTCCATTTTGGTTTTTCAGATTTTACAGATTTTTGAGATTTTTGAGATTTATTAGAATTCACCATTTTTATATAATTTAGTATATAGTTATCTCTTTAAGTCCAATTTTATTTTTTTAAACAATATTATTAATTTCTTTAAGTACAAAAATTATTTTTAATAATATTGTTAATTTCTTTAAGTACAAATTTAATAATTTACTAAATATCTAATTTAATTAATAAGTATT
>Ga0255039_10000572_pt1 | contig 12050 bp, 8 predicted proteins | sample BC1_12_1_MG_FD_181713 | JGI IMG/M metagenome (GOLD analysis project Ga0255039, IMG submission 181713) | Seawater microbial communities from Strait of Georgia, British Columbia, Canada - BC1_12_1 | ecosystem: Environmental > Aquatic > Marine > Strait | place: Canada: British Columbia | collected... | reverse complement strand
AAGGGCGCCGGCCTCTTTAATTACCATATGTTGCAAGTACTTTATTGATTGATTTTTTACTGTTACTAGCTGCGAAAGCAATAATGTTCATAATTGTATGCCCTTTGTAAGTGTTGTTTACAGTTACGGAAATAAAAAACAGTCGGGTTTTTTTTTGGCTAGCCTGCGACATAAATAATAATTAATTGCACATCATCGGTTGCCTCAAATGTTAAGTGATTGAACTTCACTAAATCGCCATCATTTATTTTGATTTCGTTGGCAATGCCACTTCCTTTTGTAAGGTACGCCATCACAGGTGTATCAAATTGAATTGCTTGCCCGGTGTTTAATAGAGCGATTTTAATGACAGTATCGCTGGCAATTGTTGTTACCTGACCAGTGGTTGTGCCATAGATACAGGTTACTTCTCCTTGCTTGGGAGTGTATATATGATAACTGGCAGGTTCACCTTTTTGCTGGGGGAGTACCCATAGTTGTATCATGCGATTTTCTACGTCATCAGGATTTATTTCGTTATGGGTAAATCCTTCACCGCCTCCGCGTTGCACTTGTACGTTTGGTGCCGCTAGCTCTCCGCCATCGCCGAGCGAACCGCCATGTGATATGCGACCTTTAACCATTACCGAAATAACATCGACCTCTCGATGTGGGTGCATACCTGTTTCACCGTGCGGCATAAAATATGCATCTGCTAAGTAGATAAAACCACCAATCCCGTCGAATGTGTCAGGTTTTTTGTGGCCGCGATGCACTCTGGTATCCATGACTAATTGATGTTCTTTTAATCCTGCAAAGCCACTAAGAGGTAAATCATGCTTGTGTAATATTTGGGTATCATTTGTTTGGGCCATCATGTTCTCCAAATAATTAGAATATAATTAGGGACGAATATAATTAGGGACAGTTACCTGTTTAATTTAGCATATTATTAGTAACTGTCCCTTGTTTTTGCTCACGATTGCGAAGCATTAATTGCCTGGTCTAAATCAGCAATAATATCTTCTATTGTTTCTGTACCGACTGACAACCTAATGTAGTCTTGAGTTGTGCCTGTGGCAATTTGTTGTTCTTCGGATAACTGTTGGTGTGTCGTTGAAGCGGGGTGGATAATTAAGCTCTTTGAATCCCCTACATTGGCAAGATGACTAAATAGTTTAACGTTATCAATCAATTTTTTGCCTGCTTCAAGGCCACCCTTAATGCCAAAACCGATAATGGCACCAAAAGAACCACCAAGATACTTTTTGGCATTTGCATGGTCATCGTGGCTTTTTAGTCCAGGATAATTTACCCAAGTAACTAGATCGTTTTTCTCTAACCATTTCGCCACAGCTAGGCCGTTTTCACCGTGCGCCTTCATTCTAAGGTGCAATGTTTCAAGCCCTTGCAATATTTGAAATGAATTAAACGGCGAGAGACATGGGCCAAGATCGCGAAGCAATTGTACGCGTAATTTAAGGATATATGCAGCACCCTTAATTAAGGCGTCATCATGCAAGCCAAATGCTTCCCAGTAATTTACACCATGATAAGATGGGTCAGGTTCACAAATTTCTGGAAATTTATCATTGTTCCAATTAAAATTACCTGAATCTACAATGGCGCCGCCAATACTAGTACCGTGACCACCGATAAACTTTGTCATCGAGTAAACGGAAATATCAACGCCATGTTTGAATGGGTCAAATACCCCTGGTGCCATTGTGTTATCTACCACAAATGGAATGCCATTGTTGTGGGCGATATCTGCAATAGATTGAAAATCATCAATATTATTTTTGGGGTTACCAATCGATTCAGAGTAAACCATACGAGTGTTTTCATCTATCGCTGCTTCAATGGCCTTGTGGTCTGATGAGTCAACGAATTTTACCGTAATACCGAGTTTGGGTAAGGTGTAATTAAATAAATTATATGTGCCGCCATATAAAAAGTTTGTTGAAACGATATTTTGACCAGCTCTAGCAATGTTTAAAATAGCGAGTGTTATAGCAGATTGTCCTGATGCAAGGCAAACAGCACCAACGCCACCATCTAGTGATGCAAGCCTTTGTTCTAGGGCGTCTGTGGTTGGGTTCATGATTCGTGTGTAAATATTGCCAAATTCTTTTAATGAAAAAAGATTGGCGGCATGTTCTGAAGAATTAAACACGTACGATGTTGTTTGATAGATTGGCACAGCCCTTGCATTGGTTGCACTATCTGGCGTGTGCCCAGCATGTAACATTCTTGTACCTAGACCTTGTGAAGACATATGAAAACTCCTTGAAAATAATATGGATATCATTGAAAACGAAAGAATTATGCTATCAATAAATCTGAATAAAACCACTAAAAAATGAAAACCAGGGAAAACCAAGCTGTGGCGGGTACTTTTAAGCTATGTTTTTAAAAGCATAACCAATGATCGATAAAATTTAATAAATCTGCTTCATCAATTTTATTTTCACTTTGACCGGTATTGTCAAAGTTGTAATACCAAATATATTCTGGATCAATACCATGCGTTAGCCAGGTAGAAGCGATTTCTGAAAAGTGGGTAAAGTCATAACATGAGCTATTTACAGTTGCCTCAGGATTTATCAACACACTCATAGAAGAACTGCCTTGATTATTGGTTATCATAATACTGCCAGGGGTGTAACCAACCATAATAGAAACATCAAAGATACCAGATGATTCTGTTGGCCCACCACTTTTGGTATCGGCAATGCGTTCTAGGTTACTACCATCAGGCATCATCATCCAAATTTCACCCGTTTGTGTGCCGGTATCTTCGTTCACAAAAATAAGGCCATCGGCATAGGTATTTCCAGCAAGGTTGGTTGCATCTGTCCAGTCTACATTATCAGCGTCACCAAAATTTCCGTTAGAATCATTAATATGATTCTGTATTTTTGTGATCGTAAAACTTGACGCAGCAGAACTAAAATGACCGCCTACACCACCAAAATTTAAATGAAAAGAGAAAGTAAACAGACCCGAATTTTGGTCGCCTAAAACAACCTGTGTCGGGTCACTAGGGCTTGTATCAACATCCTCTAGTTTAGAAGAAGTTAGCGCACCGCTGGAAGATGTATCAAACGATCCGCTGTTTGTGTTATTTAAACTAGGGTACGACGCATTAAGATAGTACCAACTACCGTATGCCAACCCATTACGAGCAAGAAAACTGCTGCCGTCAGACCCGTTAATCGCTTTCCCTTTTTCACCAATATACAACTTCATACTGGACGATCCACCATCAGGGGAAAGTAGCAATGCAACATGACCATCTTCTTTGGTATCAATTAGCGCTGCATTTTCAAAAGAATCAAAATCCATACCGCCGATACCACCAGCGGCGCTACCGGTAACGCCGCTAAGTTGATAAAAATCTCGATTAACACTATCGATGGCGAATAATCTGTCGTTTCCAAATTCCTCGCCTGTAATATATATGTCATCAACAAATCCTCTGTCTGTGCCAAAGGTATTGGGTGCGTAAGCTTGCCCTGAACAAAACCTCGTAAAACTAGTATTGGTTGTATTAGAAGTGTTTGTCCAGGTTAGACCACCATTGTTACTCCAGCGATGATATGCTTGTCGAGCCGAATTAACAAAATGTACACCGCCTGTGCTGGCGGTAACAATCATATTGTTAATTGCAGTTTGAAAATTTTCAAGGTTTAAATTCACCTCGCTAATCGATCCGTCACTCTGCTCATGATTAAGTTGCACCCGCAAGGTTAAAGGGTCGACCAACCATGCGCCTGCACCATCAAATACACCAGGTAGCGCATAATTAAAACCATCTCCACTAGGATTGTCACCCTCAGAAATAATCTCAAATGCTTTCCAGCCATTGTAAGTATTTAGACGTAACGTCCCCCCGTTAAGTGCATACGTTGTCGATACCAGAAGGGTAAAAATAATAGATAAGTATGTTGTTGTATAAAATATGGTTTTTTTCATGCATTTTCCTTTTTAGTTTACAATTTCTAATTGTAGCGAATTTAAGGCAAAATGTCAAGTGGCCTATGTGAACTGGGGCTGCAAGGGGGAAGTCGTTTTAAAGATTAAGATAACCCATATATTTCGCCAGATGCATCAATGCCAATATTGGCTGTTGCTGGTTGCTTAGGCATGCCAGGCATCAACATCATTTTTCCGGTAATCGCGATGATAAATCCTGCCCCATTGCTCACCTTTAAGTCGCGCACAGTTAGCCGCCAGGCTGTAGGGGCACCGAGTTTTTTCGGGTCGTCTGAAATAGATAATTGGGTTTTGGCCATGCAAATTGGTTTTTTGTCAAAGCCTAATTTTTCTAACCGCTTAATGGTGTCGTTGGCAACGGCATCGTAATCTACACCATCAGCACGATAGATTTGTGTGGCAATGATGTCAATTTTTTCTTTGATTGATGTTTTTTCATTGTATAAATATTCAAAAGGATTGTGCTTACCGTCGTATAAATCAATTGCAGCTAAAACTTTATCGGCAAGTTCCACGCCACCTTTGCCACCAAACGCTGCGACTTCAGATAGTGCTGCTTCAACGTTAATTGTTTTGCAATATGCAAATACAGCATCAAGCTCTGCTGGCGTATCTTTGGGAAAGCGATTTACCGCAACGACGACAGGGGTATTGAATTTTGACAAGTTTTCTACATGAACCTTTAAATTGCACATGCCCAACTGAAGCGCATCGAGGTTTTCATTATTAATATCTTTGATATCTACGCCGCCATGCATTTTGAGGGCACGGCATGTTACGACAAAAACGGCAACGTTAGGTCGAATGCCTGCAATGCGACATTTGATATCCATAAATTTTTCAGCCCCCAAATCTGCGGCAAAGCCAGCTTCAGTGACCACGTAATCTGCCAATTTTAAAGCAAGCTTGGTTGCACGCGCAGAATTGCAACCGTGAGCAATATTTGCGAACGGCCCGCAATGAATTAATGCAGGGGTGTTTTCTGCAGTTTGTACCAAATTGGGTGCTATCGCATCTTTTAACAATACCAACATCGCGCCAACGACGTCAAGTTGTTCGGCATAAACAGGCTGATCTTTTTTTGTATATGCAACTACGATTCGGTTTAGTCGCTTTTCTAGATCGGTTAAATCTTCTGCCAATGCCATGATGGCCATTACTTCTGATGATGCCGTAATATCAAAACCAGACGCGTGAGGAAAACCATCGAAGCGTGAACCCATGCCAATTTCAGCATTTCGTAGTTGGCGGTCACATAGGTCAAGTACTCTCCGCCATATAACTTTGTCAGGGTCGATATTTAATTGGTTACCTTGAAAAATATGATTATCCATAACCGCCGCAAGTAAGTTATGCGCAGAAGTGATCGCATGAATATCGCCAGTGAAATGCATATTGATATCTTCCATTGGAAGCACCTGTGCATAACCGCCGCCTGCAGCACCGCCCTTGATTCCAAAGGTTGGACCTAAAGAGGGTTCACGTAACGCCAACATCTGATTTAAACCTTTGTGGCTCAATGCTTGTGATAGGCCAATACTGGTGACCGTTTTACCTTCACCTGCACGCGTCGCTGTCATCGCTGTGACCAATATCAATTTTCCGTTTTTATTATCTTTATATTTCTTAAAAACGGTATCTTTCACTTTGGCTTTATATGAACCATACAGTTCAAGGCCATCGCTGGCGATCCCGCATTGTTGTCCAATGTCAATAATCGGTTTTAAGATGATAGATTTGGCGATGTCAATATCTGATCGCAGTGATGGTGGTTTGACATATTGACGTGTGCCATTGGGTTTTATTGAAGAGGCTGATTTCATCGTTAAGGTTCCTTTGTAGACTACGCACCTATTAGTTGCATTGAAATATTCTGATATCCTTAATTTTTTAAATTCGATTGCCCTGCAACATTCATCTTAATTGCATAGAACCCTTTGCCGGCTGTGATATAGAGTGTTTTATCATTTATTGCACCAAACACAACATTCGCAGGGCGCTGGGGAACAATAATTTTACCAAGCTTTTTGCCATTGAGGGAATAGATTTCTACACCATCTGTTGTGAGGTAAATATTACCATGTGCATCACGCGCCATACCATCTGACCCTTGATTGCAAAAAATCTTTTTATTTGATAGGGTGCCATCTGCGTTGATATCATACACATATGTTTTATCGCCTCCATGGTCTGCTACATATAGAATCCGACCATCAGGCGTACCTAATACACCATTGGGTTTTATAAGATCGTCATCAACACGGATTACCGTTTTTCGGTCAGGCTTTAGATAGTACAGATGCATACCATCTTGCGAGAGTTGTGGGTTTTTACCACCGTACTTCGGATCAGTAAAATAGATACCACCCTTTGGGGCGATCCAGCAATCGTTGGGGCTGTTGTACTTACGTCCATTAAAAGATTTGGTGAGGACAACAACATCATTGTTCATTGAAATTTTGGTTAACTGTTGATTACCGCCTTCGCACAGAATGATGCTGCCGTCAAAATCAAAGTAGATACCATTACCCCGTCCTGTATTTTTACGAAAAAGTGAAATGGTTTTTTCTTTGATGTCGTATCGATGTATTGTTTCGTTAGGTATATCTGAAAAAAAGATGTCACCATTAGGCGCTACGGCAGGCCCTTCGGTAAACTTAAAACCAGAAGCCAGTTCTTTTACGGTAGCGCCTTGTGCTATAAGTGCCTCAATGTTTGCGTGACTTGCAGGTGTAAAAATAGTTATAAATATAATAGATAAAATAAATAAGGTAATGTGGCGCCTCATGAGTATTCTCCTTTGTAATCAATACCGTAGTCACAGCGACTAGTTCGTCAGTTTTATTTATGTAATAGATGAATTTAATTTTATATATTATAGCATGGTGCGCTAGTAAGAAATAACGCCACCTCTCATAATTTTTGAGCACTGTTTGGTTCTTATTGCCGAAAGCGGTTTTTGATAACGCCGAACAAACTTTCGTAGCTTATTGTAGTATCTGATATCGGTTTCCGCAGCAGGAACCAATTACGATTTTGGCAAATGATAGCTTCCTTTAGAAATGGTGGAATGCGATTTAGTAGTTGTCTTTGTCATAATATAGAGCGAGCATGGTTTTACACGAATTGTAACATACTTAGATATAACGAGTTACAGATGTATGTTGAACATGTTTTGGGGACACTCCCCTCTTCCCCTCTTCTCTGAAATTCCTTAAATTCGAAGGTGTATTTTGGTTGGGGACACTCCCTTTGAATCTTAAATTTTGGGAAGGGAGGAGGTGGGTGTAAAAAATGCCTTACGCTAAGACCATTGTTATGTATTTAGCGTATTTTATTCCTCAAGCCTTGACATATTAATTTATTATGCGAAAATTGGAAATCTTCGTATTTTTAATTTGGTTAGTTCTGTTTTTTACTATACGCCCTTGGAAAGATATTATTATGAAATCATTTATGACCGAAGACTTTTTGTTGCAAACAGAGACGGCGGTTAATTTGTATCACGACTTTGCTAGAGATATGCCAATCTTTGATTATCATTGCCATATATCACCGCAAGAAATAGCTGAGGATAAACAGTTTGCGACAATTACTGATATCTGGCTTGCCGGAGATCACTATAAATGGCGTGCCATGCGATCTAATGGTGTTAATGAAAGGTATTGCACAGGCGATGCTTCTGACTGGGAAAAATTTGAAAAATGGGCAGAGACTGTTCCGTATACAATTCGTAATCCGTTATATCATTGGACGCATTTAGAACTTAAAAATACATTTGGCATTGAAGGGAAGTTATTAGGCCCTGATACAGCTAGAGAGATTTATGATCAATGCACTGAAATGTTGCAGTCGCCCGAGTTTAGTTGCAAACAGTTGATCAAAAAAGCAAATGTCAAAATAATCTGTACAACCGACGATCCAATCGATTCGCTTGAACATCATGCAACGATTAAAGGTATCGGTGGTTTTTCCAAGGTATTGCCTGCATGGCGTCCTGATAATGCGCTTGCTGTAGAAAGCCCTGAAAATTTTAATGGTTATGCTGATAAATTGACTAAAGCGAGTGGTATTGCCACTGATGACTATTTAGGTTTCATGAATGCCCTTAAAAATCGTCATCAATTCTTTCATGATGCAGGGTGTCGTATTAGCGATCGAGGCATTGAGCAACCTTATGCAGATGATTATAGTGACGCAGAGATTGTTGCTATATTCTCTAAAATTCGTTCTGGCAGCACCCTTGATATCGTTGAGGTCGGTAAGTTTAAATCGGCGATGATGTTTGAGTTTGCCATTATGGATCATGAAAAAGGGTGGGCGCAGCAATTGCATTTAGGTGCATTACGCAATAATAATACCCGATTATTGACAAAGTTAGGACCAGATACAGGTTTTGATTCTATCGGTGATTTTGAAATGGGTGTTGCGTTATCAAAATACCTAAATCGTCTCGATACGCTTGATAAATTATCTAAGACCATTTTGTATAACTTAAATCCTCGTGATAATGAATTGTTTGCGACAATGATTGGTAACTATCAAGATGGTTCAGTGCCTGGGAAGATGCAGTATGGTACATCGTGGTGGTTCCTTGATCAAAAAGATGGTATAGAAAAACAGATGAATGCGTTGTCTAGTCTCGGCCTACTGAGTAGGTTTATCGGTATGCTCACTGATTCCAGGTCATTCCTATCTTATTCACGCCACGAATATTTTAGAAGAATTTTATGCAATCTGATTGGTACAGATGTTGAAAACGGTGAATTACCAAATGATATTAATCATCTCGGCGGTATCGTAAAAGATATATGTTATAATAATGCCGTAGAATACTTCGGTGTAAGTCACTAAAAGCGCATTTGCGCAACGATATAGAGATAGCCTTACTGTTACTGATAGTTATGTTACGTTAGAGACGCTAGCTAAAACGATAATATCTGGGTATATCGCCATTGTACTAGGTCGAAAGAAATCACTTATGTCGTTTGTGGAGAGTTGTTTTGTAGTAAAAATGATAACAAGCAGGTAATAAATGCGGTGAAAGGTACTCGTTGTAAGCAATTGATATCAAATAGTTTATGGATTGTCACTTTAAGTGTGATGAAATGTTTTTATGATAATATAAAAATAAATCTTGTATTATGATAATAAAATGCATATCTTAAAGGCCTGAACTTTAAGGGTTCATGCTTTATTGCTTTTTTAACAATTGAATATTTAAAGTTATTGGTGACCTGAAAATAATTTTGAGGGTCTTAAAAGGGAAGTATGGTAAAATCCATCACGGTCCCGCCGCTGTAACTAGGTGCGAAAGCCAAAAAAACCACTGTATTAATATACGGGAAGGGTTGGCCAGTAAGATCACCTGGGAGTCAGAAAACCTGCCACTAATTTGTTTTGTAAGTAACGACTTCGTGGATAAAGTCTGGCAAGGCAGCGGTATAATTTTGTGTGCACCAAATTTATACATGATCTGTATTTATAGCCTCATATTCCCCACGGAGTATGAGGCTTTTTTTATTTTCAAAGATATGGTGTAATTTTAGTGAGCCGTATCTTTGGCCTGGATCATGTTTGGAAGGGTGCTCGCCGTGAGCAAATGTTTATATAAAAATCACTATATTTTTCGAGAACATGTTTTTCGGAAAGGAAGAAAATAATGAAGTTAGTAAAAATAATGTTATTAAGTGTTTGTTTGATGGTTGCAAATGTTGGTGTCACAATGGGAGCGGTAGCTGTCGGTGCTGGCCCTTCTAGTGCAGATGTCTCGATTGAATGGTCTGATGGTTTTGTCGCAGAATTTATCGTACTGTTTGATGACGCTTTAAGTTTTACAGGTTTAGATGCACTAGAATTAATAGAAGCAAATACTGCCCTATCGTTAACGTTAACCAATTATTCATGGGGAACCTCTATAGATGGTATTGCGTTTGATAGTCATTTTAATCCAGGTTGGGATGGTTCTCAATATTGGAACTATTGGACCAAAGAATCAAATACGAATTGGGGTTTCGCACCAGTAGGTGCAACGAGCAGGTACTTAACTGATGGTGCTTCAGATGGTTGGTTTTATACTGATTCTCAAGACCCAAGTTTTGTCCCTGAGCCACTAACAATGTCATTGTTGGCAATGGGTGGTGTTGCGGTTGTACGTCGTAAGCGATGCAGGAACTAGTTTATAATATACGGCTTGCGCTTACTGATTTTGAAGGTAAGCGTGGCCGTTTTTTTAATACTTAAGGTATTGTGAAATGAAATTTTTTCTGCTACTTATTTTTTTGTTCACACCGTTTTGTTACGGATATGTGTATGACCCTAACGATTTTGCCGTTGAGATCATAGATTACACACCGCATGAAGGTAATCACAAAAATCCACTAGTTGCATTAGGCCGACCAGAAATAGAAACGGCTGCCGATAATTCTATATTTAATTCAACGATGGTCCCAGTTGTACCTCCATTTCCTGCTTGGAGTAGTACCGGTCAATATCTCAATGATACACAAGTGTATGCAATTCCCATTGGTGGATATGTCACATTAAAATTAGGGCGTGATGTAGAAGACAACCCCAATCATCCATTTGGTATCGATTTTATTGTCTTTGGTAATGTTTTGATGTGGAATAGTGGTAATCCGCCGCAATTATGGAAAAATGGTGACCCAGCATCGTACACCGTATCAGGAACGCTTAATGATGAACCAGGTATTGTTAGCGTAGCATTTGATCCCCAAGGGCCTTGGTATACGTATAGTAATGGTCCATATGCAGACAGTTTTGCGCCAACAATGGGTAGGATGTATGTAGACGATCCTAATGGTGTAGATAACACCTTGGGTAGTTGGAATTTATGGTGGGGTGAAGTGACAGATCCAACGATTCCGATTGACCCTAATTTACAAGCATCTGATTTTGCAGGGCATACCATTAAACAAATTTGTGAAGCGTATGGTAAGTCTTCAGGTGGCACTGGCTTTGATCTATCCGAAGCAGCCGCATTTGATTCGGCATTTTCAGTCATTCGTTACGTCAGGATTGAAACACCTACATATCAGCCTGATTACACTTATAAAACAACCCTTGATGCGATATCGATTGTTTCTGAAGGTGAATGTGGAGATGAATTTCATCCTTTTCCTGTAGCAGATATTACGCAAGATTGTGTCGTTAATTTATTAGATTTTGCGTTATTCTCTTCGTTTTGGTTACAATCTGTAAATTGCGAGTCCCTTTATAATTTGGATAAAGTTGATTGTGAAATTAATATGCTTGATTTAACAATATTTGGGCAAGATTGGTTATCTCAGACATGGTATTAAAGTGTTATAGTATATGAAAATATTAAATAAACAAAAAAATGGATTTACGTTAATAGAATTACTTGTCGTTATTTCTATTATTGCAGTACTGGTTTCAATTTTAGTGCCTGCATTGTCTGCGGCAAGAGGGCGTGCTAGGAGTCTTTTTTGCATAACGCAGCTACGTCAACTTTCATTTGCTGCGATATTGTACGGCAATACAAATAATGATCGTTTGCCTTATGCATTGCTGCCTAGTCGGGTTATAGAAGGTATTAGATATGAATATGCCTGGAATGGTATTCATGGATTTCAAGATTCATCAGATCCTGTTGTAACGCTACCTGGACTTTTATGGGAGGGTAGTACGATTCCAATGAATATTCACCAGTGCCCATCTTTTAAAGGGACAGCGATGTGGGCAGGCGATGAATATGCTGGATACAATTATAATACGAGTTATATAGGAAGCCCTATTAACAATCCACCAGTGATGACGCCATCAATTTCTAATATTAGAAACAGTAGTGGATGCGCTTTGTTTGGTGATGGTGGATATGGTGATGAAGACCGTAAAGCAAATAAATTTATGAGATCTCCAATTTATGATAACAATGATCGCCAGCAAAGAGACAATGATAACGGCGCTTCAGGGGCATTAGGTTGGGTCCGTGCAAGTGGCACGCAAGCTTTTCGTCATTATGAAGGGACAAATGTATCATATGCAGATGGGCACGCAAAACGTGTAGCTAATTTATATACAAGTACTTA